>MDTE01021897.1_pt1 | contig 84107 bp, 84 predicted proteins | sample 811231 | NCBI WGS metagenome assembly MDTE01 (sample SAMN05326651, study PRJNA326480) | marine metagenome | isolation source: seawater | place: Indian Ocean: Red Sea | collected 2010 | reverse complement strand
GAAAACAAACAATTGAAAAACTCGAGGAACTATTTATCTCATTTCAAAAGAAGACTAAAAAGAACTAATCCCTATCAAAACAACTCCTAAAATTATCAAGATAGTTCCAAGATAGCTCCATTTGGTAACTTTCTCTATATCACGAAGCAGAAAACTACTAAGAAAAAGTGCAAAGATGGAAGATGAAGCAAATAAAGGAATAACTACAGTTAGATCTCCATATTTAGTAGCTATCCATCTACATATAAAAGCAAGCATATTTATAAAACCACAAAAACCCCAAAAAACCCAACCTTTTTTTGCCTTAAGATTTGGCTTCATATCTGAAGGCAGAAAAAAAGACAACAAAATAAGGCTCGACATTGCTGTAATGTAAGTAATTGTCCCTCCAAAAATCGGGGCAGGTAAAACGTTTAAACTATGTTTACGCAAAACATTTCCTATAGAAAAAGAAAGAACAGCTAAAATCGGAAGCCACAAGTAGCGAGGTTTCCAGCCAGGGAATTCCTCTCTTTTAAATGTAATGACAAGACAACCAAAAAAAACACAGAATGTAGCTACCCAAATGTAAAAATCCGGTCTTTCACCTAATAATCCAAACGCTAGAGCAGCACTAAAAAGAGGAGTACAAGAAAGCAGAGGAGATGTAATAGCTACACCGATCTTATGTATAGACATAAACAGAAAGAATCTACCCAACCCCGGACCAAAAATGCCAGTAGCCGCAAAAATCATTATAGCTTTTGCATTAAACCATTCAGGCTCCCATGTGACATAAGAAATACCAACCATAATTGGGAAATTCACTATAAGGCCAATCAATACTCCTGTTAGAGCATTACCAAAGTCCTTACCCTTTCTGACAACAATCTGAAAAGATGCTGTGAGGAGAGCAGTTATTAATCCAAAAATTACAGCTAGCTGTCCATATTCCATAATATTTTTTCATTAACCCTCATCGTGAATCTTCTTAAGTGTTCTCAGCCCTTCGTGCAATAAAGCAATCCCACCAGGAGGAACACAAACTTGGAAACATTCAAGCAATTGCTCCATAGAAGTTCCTAAACGAAGCGCTTTCTTCGAATGAAAATACAACTCTTCTCTAAAACCTCTGAAAGCAAACACTGCCATAACTATCAGTTCTCTTTGTATTGGAGTTAAAAACCCTTCTTTTTCTTCGAAGAAACTCCAATGCATCCTAGAATAAATCTCAAAATAGTCTGGATCGAGTTCTACGCCAAATGCAATTGCTTCATCCACATACCCGTTTGCCTCCTCTATCGTTTCAGTAACTCTTTTAATCTTTTCTTCTTTTGTCTCATTTTCTGGAACATTTCTAGCTACTTCTTCTGCATCAAATCTCCAAGGGCGTTTTTCACGAACCAAACTCGGGTCTTCATCTACTATCCTCTTCAAAGTCTCCAGTCCTACCATCCTAGAAGGCCCGCCCCCCGGGAAAAGAGCAACTTCAAAAACTTCCAATAGTTGATTAAGTGTAGCCCCCTCTTTCAATGCATTTTTTGCATGTACATAAACTCCTGGTCTATCCCGAAAAGAAAGTACTCCACATACAATCATTTCTCTTGTCATATGATCTAAATGTCTTTTATTTTGAGGTGTGAAAAATCCCCATCCATTATATCTGTACGCTTCAAAATAATCTGGATCTAAAGAAGCACCGAAGGAAAGCAAGTTATCGAAACCGGTTGTTCCATCTCTTTCTTTTCTGAAAATCTCTGCCACTCTCAATGCCTTTTCTTCATAACTTTCACTATTCATTCCATCTTCCTTTCTTAAGATTCTAAAATCATTAAACTTAGTCTTCGTTTTTCATTTCCTCGGAAATAATCCTCAATGTTCTCAAACCTTCATGCAATTGACCTAGACCAGCAGGGGGAATACACACTTCATGACATTCCAAAAGTTGATGAATAGTAGCACCAAGTCTCAAAGCTTTCTTGGCATGCTGGTATGCTTCTTCCCTGAGACCTCTGAAAGTCATCACTACAAGAAGAACCATCTCCCTCACAATTGGATCCAAATGACATCTTTCTTGTTCAAAAAATCCCCAATAGACCTTCGAATAAACCTCAAAAAAATCTGGATCCAATTCAACACCAAACGATATATTTTCGTCTTCATATCCCATGTCTGAATGAATCTTCTTTGTAATTCTTTCAACTTTTTCTTCTCTTGATTCATTTGAAAAGTCTTCTTCTATTTCTGAATCACTTTTAGCCTCTCTTTCTATAGGAGCATGACCATCTTCCTCTTCAACTATCTTCCTTAAGCCTTCTAATCCTACCACCCTGGTTGGTCCACCACCCGGGAAAACTGCGACTGAAAAAACTTCCATAAGTTCATTAATTGTAGCGCCCTGCCTCAAGGCATTTTTTGCATGCTGATATGCCCCAGGTCTATCTCTAAATGCTAGGAGTGCACATACAATCATTTCTCTGGTCTTATGATCCAAATGTCTAGGCTTATCTGCAGAAAAAAAACCCCATCCTGAGGATCTATACAACTCTTCATATTCATAGTCCCATTCAATAGCAAAATTTACGAGACTTTTGTCTGGGGTTGCCTCATCCCAAACAGGGAGAATCTTTTCTTTAGCCCTTTGGACTTTTTCTTCTAATGTTTCTTTGTTCATCGAAATACTCCTTTGCAAGAAGAACAAAACAATTCAATTTTCAGAACAAAATTTGATTTGAAAAAATTCCATCTCGAATACAGATGGAATAATATTGAAAAGTTAACCTGGGCAGTACAAAACTGCCCAGGTTAACACCACGAACAAATTAATTTTATAAAATTAAAACTTCACATTACTACTTCTTTTTCTTCTTTTTCTTCTTCTTGTAAATACGAACTTTCATACCTTTCATAATCTTTCCAAATTTCTTAAGCATTTTTCTTTTGTTTTTAATGAAATTCTTCTGACTAAATCCAAGAAGATTTTCTGGAGCAGTAAGCTTTGGATCTCTAGGGTGGTATGACTTAACATCTGTTCTCGTTGGAGGATATCCACCATCTTTTGTCATAAGCGCTTGCACTTTTGCAGAACTTTCCCAATCTATCCATAATTTTGCAGCATTAGGATTTGGTGGATTTGCACAAATTGCTACAGGACTAGTCTTTTTCGAGATACCCTCTTTTGGATAGACAGGAGATACAGATTGTCCTTTTGCTTTTCTTCTTACAAGATCGTGTTCATTTGCTATGACTAGAACGTCTGCTTCACCATTGATTAAAGCAAGTGCTGCAGTAGAAGTAGCTTTCAATAAAAGAGGTTTATTTTTTGCTAGTTCTTGAAAATATTCCCAGCCAAAACGTTTCACCATTCCAGCCATCCACCACCTTGCTGGACCACTTTTCCTAGGATCAACGATAGCCAGACGACCTTTCCATTTTGGGTCTAAGACATCTTTCCAACTTTTTGGTGCTTCAGAATCTTTAACATTCTTTGTATTGTATCCCATCGAACCAATTGTTGTTCTAGATGGAGTTATCCAACCTTCTGGATTTGCCAATCCTTTATGAAAAGAGGAAGTATTTCCAGTAACATACTTCTTCAACAAACCTTCTTTCTGCCATCTTATAAAAACTGTAGGATCACCAGTAGAAACTATGTCACATTTAAGAGCACCAGCCATTTTTTCGGCGGTTACCATTCTTATAATTCCACCAGTTCCTTTTCTGGTCCACTTAACTTTAATACCATATTTCTTCTCAAAACCTTTAACCAATTTTTTTAACACTCTACGGCTAAGGCTATGATATAAAACAACCTTACCTTCTTTCTTTGCGTCTTGAATCAATTTTTCAGATGCGGCATTAACTTGATTCAATCCAAAACAACTGATTGAAAAAAGTAATGCAAATGCTGCTAAAGACACTTTTTTAAACATTCTTATACCCCCTTAGTTTAAAAGAAAACAAAATTTATTGTCTCAAACAAACACAATATTGTGGTGGAAATTCCATAGAAATTTCATCGCCGATTGAAACCGCACTATCAAAAGTAGTTTCAACAGAGATTTCTTTATCATTTATGCCAACCGTATAACGACTATATTTTCCATAGTATTGTTTTTTCAAAACTTTCACATTAAAAGAGTTCACTGCTCCTGTTGATATATTATTGTGAAATTTCACCCATTCAGGACGAATACAAAAAGTACCTTCTTTACCTTTAATATTTGCTAATTGTTGTTGAACAGTAATAGGGCCAAGATCTGTTTTCATAACAACAGAATTATCAGTAGATTCTTCAATCACATCTCCAGAGAAAATATTAGAAGTACCAATAAAACTTGCAGCAAATGTATTAATAGGTCTTTCATAAAGATCTTCAGGGGTTCCTTCCTGTACTTTTAATCCATGATCCATGAGTACTATTCTATCTCCTAAAACCATAGCTTCTTCTTGATCGTGAGTTACATATATAAAAGTAATCCCTATCCTGTTATGGAGATCTGACAGTTCTTCTCTCATCTCTACTCTCAAATTTGCATCCAAATTAGAGAGAGGTTCATCTAAAAGAAGAAGGGATGGATCAACAACAAAAGCTCTTGCTAGTGCCACACGCTGCTGCTGTCCACCCGACAGTTCAGTCGAATATCTATGTTCCAAGCCATCAAGTTGCACCATTGAAAGTGCGTTATGCACCCTCTCCGACAACTCACTTTTTGGCACTTTTCGAACTTCCAATCCATATGCCACATTCTGAAAAACTGTCTTATGTGGCCAAATAGCATAAGACTGGAAAACCATAGACATTTCTCGTTTGTCTGGAGGAAGAATTTCGTGATTATCAGAAACAATCTTGTCTCCCAAACGAATCTGCCCCTGATCAGGCTTTAAAAATCCTGCAATAGTCTTAAGTAAAGTAGTTTTTCCACATCCACTAGGACCTAAAAGAACTACAGCCTCTCCATTTTTGATTTTTAGAGAGAAATTATTTAATGCTACTGTCTCTTCAAATTCCTTAGTCACGTTGTCAATAAATAGATCAGGCAATTGTCACCTCACATTTCGAATGCACCCTTTCCAACTAATTTTTTGGAAAGAGCAACAAGAGTCAAATTAATACACATCACTATAAAAGTAAGAGCGCCTAATGTTCCCATTTCAGCCTCTTCTACAAACTCGAAGATCAAAATTGAAATAACTTCCAAACCGCCAGTATAGAGCATTATTGAAGTTGCCATATCACGAAATTTCATACAGAAAATGATAGTCCCTACAGAAAAAAGACCCTTCTTCATAAGCGGCAATGTAATATCTTTCATTGTCTTCAACCAACCAGCACCTAAAACACGCGAAGAATGCTCTAACTCTTCATGAATCTGCTTTAGAGAAGATCTGGCAAACATAAAAGCAATTGGTGTCCCTTTCACGAAATATCCAACTAGGAACAACCATAATGTTCCGTATAGGAAAAAAGGCTTGCCCGCAAAAGCAATAACTAACGCTACTCCTAGAGCAACACCCGGGAAAGACATTCCGATCATAGAGAGCAAAGAAAGAAACTCTCTTCCAGGAACTGTAGTTCTCTCAATTATCCAAGCCATAACGAAAGTAAATGCAATACATACAAATGCAGCGCCAATGGCTAATATAAAACTGTTCAAGAAAGCTCTAACTACAATGTCTCTGTTAGATGTGAATAGATCAAGATAATTATCTAACGTAAGATTGTCAAAAGTAGGAAAATTGCCCCATACTTTTACGATAGATGCCTGAAATAGAGCTAGAGTAGGCATTCCGATACTTACAAAAACCACAATTAAAGAAAAAGCAGATAAAACATATTTCCATTTCCCTATTTCAATTAATTCTGGCTGCGGGGATTTTCCAGTAACAGTAATAAACTGTCTTTTTCCTAAATATGAACGTTGAAAAATTAATAATATAGCAGTGACAATTACTATCGGTGTTGCAGCGGTTGCAGCCATATGAAATTGTGGAGGATCGTCAGAAAATAGATTGTATACCTGAGTAGAAAGAGTATGTATATAAGCAGGATTCCCAACTATTGCCGGAGCTCCAAACACGACAAAGCTTTCTAAGATAACCAGAATCAAACCAGACAAGATAGCTGGAGTTACAATAGGAAGAGTAACTGTAAGTATAACTCTTAAAGTGCTCGAACCTAAAATTTTTGCAGATTGTTCGTAATTAGGATCCATATTATCTAAAGCTGAAACAACAGAAAAAAACATGAAAGGATATACAAACAAGCCCATCACAAAAGCCATACCTCCAAAACTGAAAATATTAAACAAAGGTTCTTCAAGACCAAATAATCCCATTGTGATTTGGTTCACAATTCCAGCACGTGGACCTAACAAGACTATCCAACCTATTGCACCTAAAAAACTGGGAGTGGCAAATGTGAGAACAACCATAGAACGACATGTTTGCCTAAACGGCATATCCGTTCTAGAAACGCCCCAAGCCATTGGCAAAGCAACAAGAAGTGAGAAAATAGAAGTTGCAAAGGCAAGTTTTAAGGTGTTCCAAAATGCAGAATATAGTTCCGGATCAGTATAAAATGTAAAATAATTCTGTAAAGTCCATGCATTAGCAGTGTAATCATATAAACTTCTCTTAAAGAGTATCCCTAGTGGGTACAGAACAAAGAAACCAAGAATTACTGCTGCGGAAACAAAAATCAGGGTCCTGATTTTTTCGTGTTTTAAGTTTTTCATTGACTTGATAAAATCTGACCGCACGACACCTTATCCTGACACTTTTTTTAGGAACGTTCTTTTTTTAAAAAAATGCATGCAATTAATTGTATTGAAAATATGACCTGATTGTAATATCTTCAATTTTTGAAAACAATGATACATTTTATTTTTTATGACAACTAGCAAAACATTCGTTAATTAGATATGTTTTTTGTTCTCAAAATATATATTCATCACAAAACTGACAACACATATCAAGGTTCAATGGAGTGCATATGACCGAAAAAAAATTAGAAAGTAAAAAAGCAATTGTAACTGGGTCATCTTCTGGTATGGGGGCAGAGATCGCTGCTCGATTTGCAGCCGAAGGTGCTGATGTTTGGGCAGTTGGAGGAGGAAATCAAGAAGCATTAAATGAAACAATAAATCGATGCACTGCATCAGGAGTTCGTTCAGACGGGAAAGGTTATGATTTCTCTAAGTCGGAACAGGGCGGTATTGCAGTCAAGGACGGTGTAAAATTTCTTGGAGGTTTGGACATTCTTGTTAATTGTGCAGGAACGAGAAATTTCAAGCCTATTCTTGAAGTAACCGATGAAGAAATTCACACTATGTTTGAAGTGAACACAAAGTCTTTCTATTTTAGTTCAAGGGAAGCTGTAAAGACAATGTCACAACAAAAGAGTGGAGATATTCTCATGATGGGTTCCATCTCTGGACATCGAGCAAGACCAGAAAGAACCTTATACTGTGGCACAAAAGCTGCTGTTGAACTTTTAACACAATCTTTAGCAATGGAATTAGGACCTCTAGGAATACGTGTGAATTGTTTAGCACCCGGACTTGTTTCAAGTGGTCGAGTAAAAACAAAGATTCAAGAAGAGAAAGATTATGCTGACAGAAGAATTAAAGGGATCCCTCTTGGACGATTCGGCGATCCTGTGAATATTGCAGCTACCGCTGTGTTTTTAGTTTCTCCAGAAAATGAATTCATGAGTGGATCAATCGTTTCAGTAGACGGCGCATCAATGACTGGATAATTTAAAAAATATTTTTATTTCTTATGGGGCTAGATTATGGAAAACTACAAAAGTGAGATTCAAGACGGAATGCAAATAGATTGGGATGTTCCAATCGAAATGGACGATGGAGTTGTCTTACGATGCGATGTATATCGTCCCGTTGGAGAAGGAAAATATCCTGTTGTAATGAGTTATGGCCCCTATGCTAAATGGCTTCACTTAAAAGATGGCTATCCAAATCAATGGAAAGTTTTAACCGAAAAGTTCCCTGAATCTTTAGCTGGTTCTTCCTGCAAATATATGAATTGGGAACTAGTGGACCCAGAAAGATGGGTTCCCGATGGATACGCAATAGTTCGAGTTGATTCTAGAGGAGCTGGACGATCACCAGGCTATATGGAGGTTTGGTCACCAAGAGAAACTAAAGATTTTCATGATTGTATAGAGTGGGCAGGAACGCAGGACTGGAGCAACGGAAAAGTTGGATTAAATGGAATAAGTTATTTTGGAATGAATCAATGGTTTGTGGCTTCTACACAACCATCACACCTAGCCGCTATATGCGTTTGGGAAGGTGCGGCGGATCTTTATCGTGATTTAAGTCACCACGGCGGCATACTCTGTCTCTTCGCAAATACTTGGTATACAGACACGGTTATGCTGAGACAGCATGGAAAAGGAAATCGAGACTGGAGAAGCAGGATTAACGGTGAATGGGTTTCTGGTCCTGATACTCTTCCAGAAGAGACATTAGCTGGTAATCGAACAAATTTTGGTCAAGATTTATTAGATCACCCTTTGATCGACGATTATTGGAAAGAACGTATGCCAGATTATTCTAAAATCAATGTTCCTCTTTTATCCGCAGGAAATTGGGGTGGAGTTGGACTCCATCCTAGAGGCAACTTTGAAGGATATCTTGAGTCTGCATCTGATCAAAAATGGCTTGAAGTTCATGGGTTAGATCATTTCACTCACTTCTATACCGATTACGGAGTAAACTTACAGAAAAAATTCTTTGGACATTTCCTTAAAGAAGAAAAAACAGGATGGAATGAGCAACCAAAGGTTTCTCTTCACATTAGACATCCTGGCGAAAAATTTATTATTAGATCAGAAAACGAATGGCCCTTAGAAAGAACAGAATGGACTAAATATTACTTAAAAAGTTCAAATACCACACTTTCAGTAGGACAAGCAGAAGAGGAATCTGAGCTAGAATATGAAGCTTTAGGAGATGGCCTGACGTTCATGACAGATGTACTTCAAGAGGATACTGAAATTACAGGACCCGTAGCAAGCAAATTATTTATATCTTCAGAGACAGAGGATGCAGATCTTTTTCTTATCCTAAGAATCTTTACAGCGGATATGAAAGAAATTACTTTTCAAGGTTCAAATGATCCTAACACTCCAGTTGGTATGGGTTGGTTAAGAGCATCTCACAGAAAATTAGATACTGAGAAAAGCGAGATCTATCGTCCTTACCACACTCACGATGAAAAACAGTTACTCACTCCAGGAGACATCTACGAACTGGATATAGAAATATGGCCAACTTCTATTGTAGTTCCAAAAGGACACAGAGTAGGCTTAAGTGTAAGAGGAAGAGACTATGTACACCCTGGTTTTGAGCAACCAGAAATGCCTGTCTCTGGAAGAATTTACTCTGGAGTAGGACCATTCAAACATGACAATAAAGTGGATAGACCGGCCGAGATATTCGGGAAAAAAGTAAAGATTCATACTGGTCCGAATCACCCTTCGTACATTTTACTACCGATCATTCCAAACTAAAAAAATCCGATGTCGAGATTCAACAAGATCTCGACATCGGAAACTACAACACAAAATCTTCTCTTTCCTTAGAACATACATTCAAAATAAGACTCACATATACTCGAGTACAATCATACAAATCTTGGATGCTCACGTGTTCTCCCGCATTAGGGTCCCATCTACTATCAGAAGTTGTTCGAAGTCTCCCAGCAGGTCCATAGTTCACTGTAGGGACGCCAAAACGGTTTAAATATGTTGCATCTGAAATGTAAGCTTCAGATATTACTTCAGGCTTCTCTCCAAAAACATCCTCGTGAGACTTCATGACTACTTTGGAAACTGGAGATTCCACATCAATCTCTGTCCCAGGAACTGTCATAATTGTTTCAAGATGAGGATTTATTCCATCAACATCTTTAGACACCTGCTCTAAAACTTCTGCTATCTCTGATTTCACTTCCATCATACTTACATTAGGTGGAACTCTAGTATCTATATATAAAGTACAAAAAACTGGGGTTCTGCTACACCTGTATGGCCAACCACCTTCTATAGCAGAAAGATTTAAATTTGCTGGATACCCTTTATATTTTCTACGTTCACGATAATCCTTACCCCAACTTTCAAGTGCCGTAATAATTTTTGTCATTTGAGAAATCGTATTCGGATAATCATGACTATAACTTGTGTGAGAAGGAGGTCCAGTCAAAGTGATTTTTGACCACATATACCCTAAATGTCCGGGTAAGAGGGATAATCCCGTAGGTTCTCCAATTACAGCAACATCTGCAATACCACCATGAGTAACATAATAACTTGTCCCAAAACCACCACCGCGAAAAGAAGATCCTTGATATTTATCAACTGGTCCTCTCTCAATTTCACCAACAACTGCTGCAAACTTCACATCTCCCCGTAGTTCAACTTCAGATTTTTTTACTGCTTCCATAGCAGCGATATAACATGCCAAGGCTCCCTTCATATTATAAATTCCTAGACCATAAATCCAGCCATCTTCTTCATAGGCTTTTGGCTGAAATGCCTTTACTTTAGGCAAAAATTGTTCTTTCCCAGAATAAGAAGTATCCATATGACCATTAAATAATAATGAAGCACCCTTACCCTTGCCTCTTAGTGTAGCTATACAATTTGAACGTCTAGGTTCAACTTCTTGCAAAAAAGGATCAAATCCAATTTTGTAAAGATAATCATTTAAATAAAGAGAGCATTCCTCTTCTTCTCCTGTAGCACTTGGAATATTAACGAGATCCTTAGCTAGGGAAACCATTTTCTCTTTGTCAATAAAACTCCAAACTTTACTATGAGATTCTGAAGTTCCATAGTCCATTTATTTCCTCCCTTTTTTATGAATAACTAGAAAAGAATTTTTCTCCCAAATACACTTTTTGAACAAGTTCATTTTCCTTTATCTCTGCAGGCAATCCATCAGCTATAACTCTACCTTCATGAAGCACAATAACTCTATCCGCAATCGAAAATGTAAATTTCATATCATGTTCAATTAACAAAATTGTATCTTTTTGATTTTTCATCTCCAGAAGAAATTTTGCAAATCTATTTCTGACTTTTGGATTTACACCTGCTACGGGTTCATCAAGAAGAACGAGACTATGCGGATTAAGAAAAGTTCTAGTGATTTCCACTAACCTTTGTTGACCATAACTCAAATCAGACGCGAATTTCTCTTTTAAATCTTCTATTTTCAGTAATGTTAAAATTTTATCAATTTTTTCTTCCTCTTCAAGCAATATTTTGTTGGGCAAAAATAAATTCTTGAAGAATTGTGTATCTGTACTATGTAAAGAAATTAATAAATTATCTTCTACAGATAAATTTTCAAATAATCTTGATTTTTGAAATAATCTTGAAATACCTAGTTTGGAAATATCCTCAGGTTTTCTATTTGTAATATTATCAGAATTGAAAAAAACTTTTCCAGAATCAAGATTAACTAAACCTGATATAATATTGAATATGCTTGTTTTACCAGATCCATTTGGTCCAAGAAGTGCAGTGATTTGACCCTCTTCAATATCGAATGAACAATTATTTACTGCATTAACTCCACCAAATTTTTTCATTAAACCTTTTATTTCTAAAATCATTTCAGACCAAACCTTCCATAGAAACCTTTAGGACGATAAATCAAAATAAGTATTAGAAGAACTGCATAAAGTATCTGTCTTGCAGGACCTATAACATCAGACGAAAAACCGATAAATCTGAGTGGCTCCGGAAGCAACACTAAAATAACGGTTGAAATTAGAGTTCCTTTTAATGAACCAAGACCACCAATGATCACTATACAAAGGACAGGAATCAATTCCATTACAGTAAAAGAATCAGGGTCTATGTAATTAATATAATGGGAGTAAAGACCACCTGCAAGACCTGCAAAAAAAGCAGAAACACTCAAAACAATCCTTTTTACCTTGTTGGTGTTTTTCCCCAAAACTTTTGCAGCTAGTTCATCATCTCTAACAGATTGCACAACCCTTCCAAAAGAAGAACGAACAATCAAAGAGAGAGACATATAACAGAAAATTAAGAAAATTATACTGAGAAACAGAAAATGGACATTTTGATTAAAAACAAATCCCAAAATAACCGGCCTCGGGATTCCGGTTAGCCCCATTGGACCCTTTGTTAAAGATATCCAATTTAAAGAAATTTCATAAACAACGAACGAAAAACCCATTGTAGCAACAGCAAAATAATCGCCTTTGAGTTTACTAGTCGGGAAAGAAAGACAACAAGCAAAAAATGAAGACACAAAACCTGCGACTAAAATAGAACTCAGAAAATCGATTCCTTGCAACGACAACAAAGATGATGAATATCCACCTATGGCATAGAATGCAATGTGCCCTAAATTTAGCAAACCAGCAAAACCTATCGACAATTGAAGAGACAAGGTTAATATAGAATAGATTGCGATTAAAACAGCAAAATGAATAAGATATCCTTCCATTTACTCGTCTAATCCTTTCTTGAGACCAAGAATTCCTCGTGGCCTAAAAATAAGAAAAACAAGCAAAATGCCAAAACCTATCGCGTCCTTATAACCTGAATCAATGAACCAGATTCCATAATTCTCAGAAAAACCTAACACCAATGAGCCCAGTATTGCACCTGGAACGGAACCTATTCCTCCAATAATTGCAGCAGCAAAACTTTTCACCATAATTTCTGCTCCAATCATTGGCCTTAAGTTTTGCTCTAGAGATATAAATACAGCCGCAAAACCAGCGATTAACGAACCTACAACAAAACTCCATAAATAAATTTTTTCTGGTGAAATACCTACAATTTGCGCAACTTCTGGGTTATCGGAAACTGCCCTCATTGCTTTTCCTAATTTTGTTTTTTTCATAAAAATAAAGAACAAAAAAAACAGAACTATTGATGACAATACAATAAATATTTGCAAGGGAGTGATAACAGCGCCTAAGAACTGAAATCCTTTTTCAATTTTCAAAAACTCTATAACTTTAACGTCTGCTCCAAACAGAATTAAAATAACTGATTCAAACATTATAAGAAGAGCAAAACTAGCAATTAACAATATGACATTATTGGCACCTCGAATTCGAAGTTGTTTATATATTAAATTGTTCATGGATATGCCAACAAATACAGAAAACACTAACGTAAAAAACGAGGAAATCCAAAAAGATAGCCCAACCACTTCAAACAAGAAAAAAAGAAAATACATCGACAAGAGCAAAGTAGAACCATGCGCGAAATGAACAAATCGAGAAGTTGAGTATATAAGGGAAAATCCTGACGCAACCAAGGCGTATATTGAACCTGCGATAAGTGCGTTTACAAATAGTTGAGAAGCCGTCTTATCAGACCCTATATAAAATTAAAAAGCCGACAACGATGAAGCAGAAATTGCTTGTCCATATTTTTCAATCCGAACTTCAAGAGGAACTAATTTGAAGGAAGAAAGACACCGCCCTTCAAAACAAAAATATCGTAGTTTCCCGAAACATCACCATTAGAATCAAATTTAATTCTACCAGAAGCACCATCAAAAGAAATACCTGAAAGCTTAGCTTGTATTTCACTACCGCTACGGGCACCTTTACTAACTGCAATAGAAATAGCTTTCAATGCATCATATGCCTGTGCAGCAAATGGACCAGGAGATTTCCCATAGGCTTTTTTATGCCTTTCAGCAAAAAGAGTTGTTCCAGAACTCACAGAAGTAACAACAAGTCCCTCACCTGAACCAGCTGAGCCCTTAGATACTGCATCACTCTTAAGACCTTCAGAACCAAATAACGCAGATTTTATTCCAAGTTCTTTTATTTGTTTTAAAGCAGCAACAGCAGATGGAGGAGAATTACTGATAATATAAATCGAGTCTGGGCTGGAAGATTTGATTTTTGTTAATTGTGTCCTCAAATCTGTCGAGTCTCTTTTAAATTTCTCTTTTGCAACAATTTTACCTCCAGCATTAGCAAAACTCTTTGTAAGAACCTTCGCAAATCCCATCCCATACTCTTCGTTACTAAATAAAATAGCTAGCTTTCTATGTCCTTTAGAAAAAACATATTTCGCACCAAAATCTCCCTGCAATGCATCACTTGGAACGGTTCGAAAAATATAAACACCTGCATTTGTAATCTTAGGACTTGTTGAAGACGAACTGATCATTACAACTTTATTACGCTCGGCTATCGGAGCAGCTGCTAAAGTTGCACCAGAACAAACTTCACCAACAATTGCAGAGACTTTATCTATTGAAACTAATTTATTAATAGCATTCACAGCATCCTTTCCACTACACTTAGAATCTTCATAGACTATCTGCAATTTTTTCCCAGTTTCTTTATTTGCTAAATCAACTCCATTTTTTATACTCAATCCATAACTTGCGGCACCGCCAGTCAGAGGAGCCATAAATCCTATTTTGACGACTTTTTCATAAGCGTTTAATTTGGAAAACGAGAAAGTAAAAAAAACAAAACTAACAAAAACAAACAACACAGAAAGAAAAAATTGAGATCTCTTCATAACTATCTCCATATTTTGGCTTAAAATATAATTTAAATACTATCTTACGAAAAAATTAAATTAAAAACAAAGAATAATGAAAAAACTACAATTTATGTTTGAGAAAAACCAATTAAAATCATTCCAAAAACAGTCACAAATACCCCAAAAACCATAGTGCCTCGAATACGTTCAGACCTTCTCAAAAAGATTGCTGTTAAAAGTAATGAAAATATAGGAGAGGAGGTGATTATCGGAGTTACAACACTGACGTCTCCGTACATAACTGAATAATTCATGCAGAATTGTGAAATGCTATTTAAAATTGCAGCAATTAACACAAGAAAAATCACTTTCGATCCTGCCCAACGATACAAGTCAGGATCAATAAATTTCTTCATTCCAAAAAGTGTTAATAAACCTATAAAATTTGACCAAGCAACAGTTAAAAATGGATTCGGCATACTCTCCAATCCGATTTTTCTTATAAAAATACTCAAGCTAATTAGAAAAGCACTTAAAAATGCCCAGGCAATTCCTTTCTGAAAAAAACTTTTATCTGTACGCTCATAACTTACTAAAACTACTCCAGATACTACAAGAACAGTTCCTACAACAAGAATATAGTTCGGATTTTCACCTAAAAATAAAATCGCAAGAATAATTCCATAAAATGGGGCTGTACTAACTATCGTGGTCAACCTTGGGGGACCTAATTCCCATAAAGCTCTGTAAAAAACATATCTTCCAAAACTATACGCCAAGACACCCAGCAAACCGAACCAGAATAAACCTCTGAACGAAATCTGTCCTGATTCATATGTTATTATCCCAAGAGTAAAGAGTATTACAAAATTCACTACATTAGTTAAAATTGTTGCTGCAAGGTGCCCTAAGACCTTTAAAGGTCTGGATAAAATAACTACTTGTATAGCTGCGAGTATCGAAGTTCCAAAAGCCCAAAAAATTCCAATAAAGTTATCCGACATAGGTTCCTTTGAAATGAAAAATCCATCGTAGAGTGGTTAATACAATATACATAACTTACAAAATAAATGGAGCCACAGAACAGAAAAAATGAATAAAACTTTTTATAAATTGATCTTCTCTTTCAGTTGAGACTAATATACTTAATCTAAAAATTAAGGAGAAAATATGTTTAACAAAATACACCATCTCGGAATAGCTGTTAAAGATATGGATGCTGCCATAAAGTTATACGAATCTGCGGGCGCAAAATTACTTGGAAGGGAACCATCTAAAGATGGGAACACAGAACTAGCAATGCTCGATCTTGGAGGTGATTTAATTGAACCGATTTCACCTCTAAACGAAGATTCAGGGGTACACAAATTCATAGAACAAAATGGCGAGGGCCTTCATCACGTCGCGTATGATGTAACAGGAATAGAAGATGTGATGGCTAAACTAAAAGAACAAAAAATTGAACTCATAGATGAAGTTCCTAAACCTGGATTCATGGGACATACGATAGCTTTCATTAAACCGGAAAGCACAATGGGAACTCTATGGGAATTAGTAGAAGACACACACTAAAAGAAGAAAAAAATGTCACAAAAACTAAAAAATAAAACCTTCTATTCCTTTATTGCTTGCGGGGATATAGCAATCAATAGAAAGTCTGGAGAAAATACTTTTGGAAAGCTAACAAATATTTTTCAAAACTCCGACTTTACTTTTGGGAATCTTGAACTACCCTTAAGCAAGATCGGGAAAAAGCAACCAGAGAAAATATGTCTTCGCGGAGATCCTGCGATGGCAAATATCTTAAAAAATGCTGGCTTTAATCTTATGGCTTTCGCTAATAACCACGCTCTCGATTATGGGGAGAAAGCATTTCTGGAAACTATAGATTTAATGCGTTCTAAACAAATACTAATCGCAGGCGCAGGGAAAAACCTAAAACAATCGAGAGAACCCGCTATTATTGAAAAAGAAGAATTAAAACTAGGCATGTTGTGTTTCAGTTCTATAATTCCAAATGGATTTGACGCACAATCTAACAGGCCTGGAATTAATCCCATTCGCATAAATACAAAATATATTTTCAAGGGAGGCAAACACGAATATCCTGGTACACTTCCTGAAGATAAAACCTACACTTCACAAAAAGATTTAGAAAGAATGAAAAAAGATATTCAAGCTTTAAAAAAGAAGGTTGACGTTGTTTTAGTTAATCATCACTGGGGAACATCTATGACTCACAAAGTAAAAGATTTCGAAAGAGAAATTGCTTATGCCTCTATAGATTCTGGAGCTGACATCGTCTTAGGAGGTCATCCACATGTACTCCAAGGGATCGAATTCTACAAAAAGAGACCTATTGTATACAGTATGGGAAATTTAATCTTCGACTTTGACATACCTTTCTTTACCGAAGCAACTAAACAAACTTTCATTTTCGGTTGCAAATTAAATAAAAACGGAGTCAAGGATCCCTACTTGATCCCATGCAAAAATAACGCATGGGAAAAACCGAAAATATTAAACCCAAGAAAAGGAAACGGCCGAACTATTTTACAATCTATCAATGAACTCAATCTTCCATTTTCAACTAAAACAAAAATCAAAAATTCTATAATAAAACTTTACCCAGGAAATTAACTCGCTACACCTGAAGAATCTTTCACAGGACTCTTCATAATAATAGCTGTCATTTTTCCACCTACAGCCGCCGTTTTATGTTCCATTCCAGATGGAATGTATGCTACTAATCCAGGCCTAAGTTCCATTTTTACCCCGTGAGTTTCGGTATAACCTTCCCCAGACAAAACCCATATGATTTCTTCTTGTCCCGGATGGCTATGAGGCTCATGAGGTGTTTCTGGATCATATTCCGTAATACCTGCCCGCAAATGCTCTGACCCATTTGCATCTGGTCCAACAATTACTTTGGAAGTTCCCCACTCCACTTCCTGAAACGGAATTTCGTCAATTTTAAACACATTTTTTTCTGGCATTTTTCTCCTCAAAACAATGAATAAATTTTAAAAAATAGTTTTACTACTACAAACGAACTCTGATTTCCTTACCACATTCCTCAGTAGAAAGGCTCCCACCTAAATCAGGAGTTCTACATCCATCTGCTATAGAACTTTCAACTGCTTGCCGAATCAAAGATGCTCCTTCCTCACATCCTAGATGATCTAGGATAAGAGCACCAGTAAGAATTGATGCAACAGGATTAGCTATACCCTTTCCAACAATATCTGGAGCTGTTCCGTGCACCGGTTCAAAAAGAGATATGCCGTCAACATTCATATTTACAGAGGGTGCAAGTCCAATACCTCCTGCCAAGCCCGAGGTTACATCACTTAGGATATCACCATACATATTATTAGTGACCAAAACATCAAAATCTGAAGGGTGTTGGATTAATTCCATAGCAACCGCATCAATATGTTTAGCTTCTGAATCTATATGACTAAATTCTATACGAACTTCCTCAAAAATTCTTCTCCATATTCCTCCAGCATATTTCAAACCACTCGCTTTATCCGCCATTGTCACTTTTTTCCTGTGATGTCTTTCAGCATACAAAAAAGCGGATCGGATAATTCGTTCAACCCCTTTATATGTATGAATTTCTTCCTGCACTGCAATCTCATCTTTTGTACCTTCCTTAAAAAAACCACCCATATTCACAAAAAGACCTTCGGTATTTTCACGTACAACAACATGATCTATTTCTCCTGCTTTCTTATTTTTGATAGGGGTCAAATCTTCATGATAAAGTCTGGAAGGACGAATATTTGCATACAGATCTAATCCGAAACGAAGACCAAGCAGTATCTGTTCTTGCACAATAGAACCTCCTACCCTTGGATCTCCAACTGCCCCATGGAAAATACCATCAAAGTTTTTAGCAAGAATTTCGCAAGCGTCCTCTGGAAGAGCGCTACCTTCTTCCAAATAACGATCACTTCCCCAATCAAAATGCTCAAATTCAACTTTAAAATTTGCAGTTTCTGCAGCCTGCAACAAAGTAGCTTCTGCTTCAGGCATTACTTCTTTCCCAATTCCATCTCCTTGAATAACTGCAATTTGAACCATTGTAATTCTCCAAAGTTTTATTATGTAATCAAATTTATTTTCTCAAACAAATATTTTCGTGTAAACCATGTTCGTCACAACCGATAAATATGTTTTAATAAGTTTAAATTATAACTCATACAGATATAGAAAGGCGTTCACATGGTTGAGTCTGGAGAATTACCCAAAGGAACGGTTCGGTATCCTGCCGAATTTGTGAAAGAATTTGCTTATAAAGTATTCGCTTCGGTCGGTGTTCCTGATGAAGACTGCAAACTTATTTCCGAAGTTTTAATTAGTGCTGATCTTAGAGGTATTAGAAGTCACGGAGCTGCACGTTTAACTTTCTTTATGGTTCGCCTTGGAAATGGAGTAATAAATAATAAACCAAAAATGATTTTCAATCGTGGCAGCAACACTACTGGCACCCTAGATGCTGACAATGCACTTGGCATAATTTCTTCAAATCGTGCGATGGAAGAAGCTCTTAGTATGGCCGAAGAACATGGAAGTGGTTTTGTCGCAGTACGAAACAGCAATCACTTTGGTTACGCAGGTTATTGGGCAAAGAAAGCAATGGAAAGAGGATTTATTGGAATCAGTATGTCTAACGGTGGAAGAAGGTCTACTGCGACTTTTGGAGCTGAAGCAATTTTTGGAACAAATCCAATGAGTGTCGCTATTCCTGGAGGACCTGAGAAAACTGACTTCCATTTAGATATGGCAACTTCAACAGTCGCAGTTGGGAAAATTGAAACCGCACTGAGAGAAGGGAAAAAAATTCCAAAAGGATGGGTGCCAGAAGCATACGGAGAACCATCCTTGAACGAAAAAAGCATTCTTAATTATGACGTTCCTCTACTTCCTCTAGGAGGAGAAGGAGATTCTACAGGTGGGCATAAAGGATATGGATTGTCCTTAATGGTTGATCTTTTATGCGGTGTATTAGCAGGTTCAAATTTAGAAGAACGAATGGCAGGTGCAGGTGGAAACAGCAAGGCGGGCACAGGGCACTTTATGGGTGCAATAAAACTGGAAGGATTTCGTTCTCCTTCTTTAATTCATGATGAAATGTCCGAAATGTTTTCTACTATCAGAAACTCAAAAAAAGTAGAAGGCGAGGACAAAATCTACATACACGGGGAACCTGAAAAGTTCTCGGAGGAAGAAAACCTAAAACTTGGAGTCCCTATTACTCCCCCTATAAGAGAACAGATGATTGAATTAAACAAGGAACTGGGACTTGGATACGAATTGTAATTAAAGAAAAAAGGATTTTATTGGGTTAGTTTATTGAAATATTCTATTGTTTTTTTATCATCCCATTTTCTTGGTCCAACTATTTTTTGAATTAACATTCCTTTTGCATCTATTACAAAAGTCTCTGGCACTCCTTTAACAGAATACAATTTTTTTATTTTATGACGAGGATCTAAAGCTACAGGAAATGAAATTTTATATTTCTTCACAAATTTCCTGACAACATCTGCCCCCAAAGCATCTATACTTACAGCAACAATTTCAAATTTCTTGTTCAAACTTTTTAGACTTTGATAAAGATTCTCCAAAGAAGGCATTTCATCTAAACATGGGATACACCAACTAGCCCAAATATTTAATAAAATTACTTTCCCTTTAAAATTAGAAAGTTGAATTATATTTCCATCTAAATCCGGGAAAGAGAAATCAGGAACTGCCAGACCTCTTTCCAATACAACTTTCATGTTTTTTTCATCATAATCTATTCTGTTGAAATGACTTAACACACCCCATAAAATAGTTATTACAAAAGGGATAAGAAATATCGCAAAAGCTATTTTTCCTGATTTTTCTTTCACTTAAACCTCTTTGAGAAAAAAGACAGAAAGAGAAAACTTTTGAAATCAATCCTTTGATTTCGATAGTATATATTTAATAAGTCCGAAAGCATCATTAGAATCCCATTCTCGGGGACCTTTTGAATATGCAACAAGATATCCTTCTCTATCTATTAAAAATGTTGTAGGAATTGATCTAACTTCATAATTATACTTAGCATTATCTTTTGGATCGTATGCAATTGGAAAAGTTAGCTTAAGATCCTTAACAAACTTTTTGATTTTAACAAAATCTTCACTATCAAGTGAAATCGCAAGTACTTCCAGCCCCATATCTTTAAATTTCACATAGGCCTTCTCCATCGAAGGCATTTCTCTGACACAAGGGGGACACCAAATAGCCCAAAAATTTACAAGAACAACTTTCCCCAAGAATCTATCTAGTCCATATAAATCTCCACCTAGGGAACTCAAGGCCAAATCAGGAGCTTTCTTTTTGAGTGGCAATACCACAAAACCCATCTTAGAGAATAACGAAGCAGCACTTTCTCCGACAAAACTGTTCTTAGATTGTTCTTTGGAAATTTTAAAGCTATTTTCAAAAAGAAGCACAAAGAGAATTACAAAAACAGCGAAAAAAACAGACAAAAAAAAGGAGATCTTAAACAAAACTATTCCTTTAAAAATCGAAAGAAAATTGTATTCTATTAGCCATCAAAATTATTCAACTCTCTTTCCACTCTCGAATCCAATTCAACAGCTCTTTCATTGTGTTTTTCTTCAAGAATATCTTCTTCACTCTTTAACCAAGAAAAAATTAGAATCGAAAAAATTAACAACCCAGACAAAAAAACAATAAAAGGAAGTAGCCAGGAAGTAATCAGAAACCCTTCTGATGGAGGTACTGAAAGCACCGTCTTTCCGTAAACTTCAACAAAATAGGAAATAATCTCTTCTTTTGTTTTCCCTTCTCTTATCTGTTTTTTTACAACTTCTCTCAACTGAGAGCCTTCTGAACTAGGACAATCTGACAACATCTTTCCTGGACAAACAGGACTCATTAGTGACTTAGAGACATCTTCATACGTGGTTTTCGCACCCTCTGAAAGATGAACTGATATATCCAAAAACATAAGAAGAATTAGAATACTCAAACAACTAAATCTACAAAATTGTTTCATCGCTAATTTCGTCCAATTTGACTTTCTTCATTTTTCTCCTCTAACAAACTACATCTGACTATCAAGCGAGTTGCATAAATGAAGATAGATAAATAAAAAACTAGATACGCAGAAATTACGTAAGACATGTATTTCCCTTTAAATTAAAACTCTTTCATATTGATTAATTTTCCAATTTTATATCTTTTTCTGGATAGATATATGAAAAGCATCAAAACAGAGAAGCAAGAACTCCACAAAGCTATGTGCATGCTCGTGGGCAAATCTGCCATCCCTCCACTTCGAATCACTACTGGTGCCGGATGGAGTGTTCTCCACCAAACAACAGAATAATGAACTATTGGAACATTCAAAAAACTAAATATACCTAGAACTGCTGACAATCTAGCTCTTCGTTCAAATTCATCTATATAGGAACGCAACATTAAGTAAGCAACATACAACAACCATAGTATTAAAGAAGTAGTAAGTCTTGCATCCCAAGTCCACCACACTCCCCATATTGGCTTTGCCCAAATAGGTCCTGTAATAAGTACCAAAGTATTAAAAAATACCCCTACCTCTGCGAATGAATTTGCAAGAAGGTCATCTGTGTTTTTACTTGTATATAAATACTTTATAGAAAAGATAAAAACTAGAAAAAAAGCTAGAAAAGAAATCCAGGCAGATGGAACATGTATATAAAAGATCTTTTGTGGAACAGACTGGAATCTATCTAATTTCGCTATATAAAAGATTGAATAAAATGCCCAAACAAGGGAAGTCAAAGAGAAAATACCTAGCAACCTATTTAAACCCTTCTCTAATTTTATTAATAAAATTAATAACGAGAAAAAAACTACCAATATAAATAACAGATACAAGACAAACCTCATTAATTTTAAATTTGTTTCAGAAATTATTCCTCTAACAATTTTTCAAATAATATAGACGCAAGTGTAATAGAGACTAAATCATATACGACAATCAATTTAACCCAATCCAATATTTGTTCCCATTCTTTGTTATTCAAAAGAATAGAAGTTGATTTAATTGATGCAATAATCAAAGGCACAAGAATTGGGAACATTAAGATCGGCAAGAAAATTTCCTTTAGATTGGTCTTGGCACTCAGAGTAGAAAAGAATGTCCCAATAGCAGCTATTCCTAATAAGGAGAGTGAACTAGTCAATATTAACAAAATATATCTTTCAGAAAATGGAGCACGAAAAAAAACTATCAGAAAAAAATATACAGAAACCTGTATGAAAAACAAGAATAAAACGTTAGGGATTAATTTCCCAAGAAAAAATGCAGAAGAATCAACGGGAATAGTTAAATATTGACTAAGACCACCTGCTTCTTTTTCTATCATAGCCGAACGAGAAAATCCTAAAATTGATGCGAATAAAATCGAAATCCAAAACACCCCCGAATAGAGATCCATATTACTTTCACCAACACTTTTAAAGGAGATATCAAGGAAACCAAAAATAAGAGATATTACCAAGGCAAAAATCAACATGAGTGGAATCATTTCTTTATTTCTTAATTCAATACGCAAATCCTTTTTTACAACCGCTAATATTACTGAAAAATATAGACTTATTTTATTCGACATAGTTTTAACCATTCACAAGCTCAATAATTTCTTCATTTTTCAAAGCACCCACATCATCCAATGCAACTAATTTCCCTTTATCCAAAATTCCTATCTTGCTACTTACATCCGATGCTCTTTCAAGAAAATGTGTCGAAAAAACAAAAAACCTTTCTTTTGGTGATCTGTTGAGGCAATCGAAATCAAAACCTCTTCTTATCATTCCCATCAATAACTCTACAAATTTTATATCTAAACTTACAAAAGGTTCGTCCATGAGAATTATTTCAGGATCATGAATAATTGACCTGACTATTGAAACACGTTTAACAAGACCTTCACTTAAATGACGCAATGGACGATCTAAAAAATTAAAAAAATCAAATACTGCACTCAACTCATTGATTCTTTCATCTTTTTCTTTCTTAGTTATTCCAAATAGCGAGGAATAGAAATCTAGATTCTCACGAATGCTAAGAGAATAATAAAGAAAAGGGCTATGAGGAACCATGCCAAGACTTCTACTTACAGATTCTCTTATGTTTTCTCCATCTAAAAGGATCTCTCCCTCACTAGGCTTACTAACCATACCAAATTGATTTAAAAGTGAAGTTTTTCCAGACCCATTACTACCTAGAAGAACAAGTATTTCTCCTCTTTCAATAGTTAAATTAATTTCCTTTAGAACCCATATCTTCCCATAACGTTTTCCAATATTCACAGTCTCTAACAATACTTTTCCTTTCAACTTAAAGATCTAGTAGACGTGAAAAATAAAGCTCGCGTTCTTCTTTATATGATTCTTCTTCAATTCGACCTTGAGTTCTCAAGTCATCCAAAGACGCGATCTTTCGCAGTAATTGCTCCCTTTCATGAATACGTTTCAATTTTTTTACTCTCTTTCTCCTATACAAAAATGCAAAAGTAACACTTAAAATAAAAAGAGTAGCAAACAGAATATAGAAAAAATCTAATCTGCCTAAAGAATCAGGGGCTTTTAAATTTAATGAAAAATTACTTCCTGAGCGCAAAGGAAGGAGATATTGATTATACTCCTTTCCATTTAATTCAAGGACGCTAGAAACTCTAATTCCACTCATGTCTAATTGAACATTTTTACTATTAGTCAATAGTGTGAAATTTGGAGAGTCAAAGAAAATTGGTTTTGTAAACTTAATTCCCCCATAACTATCAGCAAGTCTATATCGCAGAAGTATAAATTTTTCACCTTTCGGAAATGGTTCTTTAGATATTAATGTGGTCTTAGACATTTCATACATTCTAGGAGAAAGTCCCACAGGAGCCGAAGACCAAACAGCATTAGGATTTCGAACGTTACTACTAATTGGAAGAACAAACTTGAAAGTTGGAATATTTTTTTTTTGATTTCAAAAAAAAATCACTTTTATTTATAAAATTGAAGATTTCAGTCACCTCATAAAGTCCTTTTTGCAAATCTATGACCATCACATTCTTTGTTAAAAAAAGACTATGTGAAGAAAGATTTTCTTTTACCTTTGAATAAACATCAGAACAAGACAAGAAAAACAGAAACATGACCAAGAAAAAATATCTACTCATTTTATTTTTTGTCCACAATGAGAACAGAATTTATCTTCGGAAGTACATGAATGACCACACGAAGCACAAAAAAGTGTTTCAACTGACAGCACATTTTCTTTCTTTGATAAATCTTGATGGGAAATATTTTTCTTGTCAGGCTTTAGACTTGAATTCCTATATCGCAAAATCTCTTCTTCTATTTCATTTCTGACCTTTTTTTCATTTTCTAGACCTGCACTTAGACCATTTTCTTCGAATATTGCATCTCCTTCCCTAACTCCTAAGGCTTCAAGCCTTCTTAAAACATTCAAGGCTTTTTCATTTAAAGGGTTTAGCAATTTAGAATAGTCTTCATCCGAAAGTTTTTTCATTGCCTTATCGAAACGCACTTCAAGAATATTCTTATATATATTATCACGTTCAATCATGAGACGAGAAATTCTTTTGTTTTGTTCCGACATACTATTCGTATGTAAAGAATCTACTGAAACACTAAAAAGTGGCCAAAAAGAAAAAACACAGGCCGCCAGAAAAAAAACAAACAGAATAGAGAGTGAGATAAATTCCATTGCTTATTCCTTCAGAATAAAAATCTGACCTTTCCTCCTTGACCATCTCTCAGGAAGAAAACAAATAATAGCTCCAAAAGAGAAAACTATTCCGCCAAACCAAATCCAATTCAATAGTGGATTCACCATAAACTTAAAACTCGCAGATCCACTTGAATCCACATCCGAAAAAACAGCATAAACATCAGACAGAAATCCTCTCCTTATTCCTGCTTCGGTAGTTGGCTGAGGTGGTGTGAAATAAACTCTTCTCTCAGGAGAAACTGATCCAATTTGATGACCCATACTGAATACTGACAATCTGGCGCGAACAGCTCTGTAAGAGTCACTGAATTCCTGTTTAACGCCTTCATATCTTACCCTCACCGACCCAATATGAAAACTTTCACCAGGGCGCAGTCTAACCTCCTCTGTCACTTGATAAGCGGAAGAAGCTGCTACCCCTATAAACAATATCGCCATTCCCAAATGCACTATATATCCGCCAAATCGTCTTTTGTTATTCATTGTAAGAAACCAAATACATGCAAAATATGAAAGTTTCATTCGTCCTTTTACCAATTTTGCACCTTTATGAAATTCTATAAAGATTGCGCAAATTGAAAAAATCGATAGTGAAATAGCCATAACTCCATAAAGATGATGAATATTAAAAAACAAAAGTACGAAAGTTCCTAACAAACCTACAAACGCAGGAAAAAGAAAACTCTTTTTCAATTGAGGTATTGAAGTTATCCTCCAAGCCATTAGTGGCCCAGCTCCAAGCAATAGCAATAAAAACATCCCCATTGGGACATTGACCTGGTCAAAGAACGGAGGTCCCACTGTAACTTTTATACCTTCAACAAGTTCTGATACAACAGGGAACATAGTTCCCCAAAAAATTGCAAATGTCATAGATACAAAAACAACATTATTTAAAAGAAAACCGGCTTCCCTGGAAAAAAAACTTTCTAATTCATGCTCGCTTTTTAATTTTGACAATCGCATAAAAACCAAAAAGAAAGAAATAAAAAGAGCAATTAAAAGATAAACCAAAAACACCCATCCAAAATTACTATTTGCAAAAGCATGAACACTCGACAAGATTCCACTTCTCGTGACAAAGGTCCCAAAAATTGTAAGCAAGTACGTCAAAATAATTAATACAACATTCCATACTTTAAGCATTCCTCTTTTCTCTTGAATTATTATGGAATGCAGAAAAGCTGTACCTGTCAACCAAGGCATCAAACTTGCATTTTCCACCGGATCCCATGCCCAATATCCACCCCAACCTAATTCTTTATATGCCCATGCCCCACCTAAAAGAATTCCAGTTCCGTTAAAAAACCAAGCAAAAAGTGTCCAACGACGAATTGTTTGTATCCACTCATTATCTAATTTGCCAGTCACGAGCGCTGCAATACAAAAAGAAAATGGAACTACATACCCTACATATCCTAAGTATAAATTTGGAGGATGTATTACCATTCCCCAATCTTGCAATAGGGGATTCAATCCTTTCCCATCAATAGGTGGAACATTATTTACATCAAAAGGCAAAGTCATAAAATTGAGTAAAAAAAGAAAGAAAAAAGCAGTTACCATAAGAGTGCCAATGACATAAGGCATTAAATCTAAATTTCGTCTTTCATTCTGTCTAATCACTAAAAAACAATATACACAGAGCAGTAACAACCAAAGCATAAGACTGCCTTCTTGACCTCCCCAAAAAGCACTAAACCGATAGAAAGCTTCAAGTGAATTATTCACATGATCTGCTACATACTTTACTCTGTAATCACGGATCAGAAGCAAATAAATAAGAGAACAACTTGCAGTGATAACTAAAAGAAAAACAGAGATCGCAGAATTACTGCCGACTTTCGTCAAACGATTATTTCTTAAAAATCCGCCGAAAAAAGAAAAGAAAATACTGGCAAGAGAAAGAATCAGAGCAAAGAAAATACTATACCTACCCAAATCAACTAAGAACAATCAAATCACTCCAGAAAATAGAATTTTTGAAATTTATAAACTGCTCTATTCCTTCTTATTCTTTAAGCGTCGTTCTTTTGCCTTTTGCATAAGACGCATATGGTCTTCTGGCATTACTTCTCCTTTTTCTTTCATCTCTTCGAATTTTGAAGGACATGCAACCATTAAATTCTGAGCAACTAAAGTCCCCTCGCCATTCATTTTTCCTTCTGCAATAACTGGGAATCCATTTTCAAGCAGATCTGGAGGAACCCCTTTGTATGTGACTGACAGAGCACTCTCTTCCCCAAGTATTTTAAAAAATATCTGCATCGTCTCTATTTTTTTTTCTAGAGAACCTTCAAGAATTTTGCCTTGTACTCTTATGGAAGTTGAACCTGGCTTACGTTTCACTACCTCATCTACTGTTAGGAAGTAAACTAAATTTTCACTTTTGAATCCAGAAATGGCCAAAAACAAAAAAGAAGAAAAAATAACAAAACCAGCAATCAGAAATTTGATTTTATTAGCGGACATCTAACACCTTTTAAGAACAAAAAACTCAATACAAAACAAATAATACGACTCATCTTGTATGACATCAAGACAGGAATCAAAAGATAGACAAATAAAAAATAAAAAAAGCCCAAGAAAGAAATTTCAATCTTGGGCTTAAGGATTTTAAAAATAATCTTACTTTACTTCACGATCTTCTATCCAGGGCATCATCCCTCTTAACCGTGCACCAACCACTTCAATTGGATGATCTTTTTCTTTCCTAACTACTGTATTAAAAGTAGGTCTTCCTACCATATTTTCATTAATCCATTCACTAGCAAATTTGCCTGTTTGTATATCTTTGAGAATACCTCTCATTCTCTCTCTTGTAGAATCATCTATAACTTTTTTCCCACGTGTTATATCTCCATATTCTGCTGTATCAGATACTGAATATCTCATCATAGTAATACCACCCTGATAAATAAGATCGGTAATTAATTTCACCTCATGGAGACATTCAAAATATGCACATGCCGGTTGATAACCAGCTTCAACAAGCGTCTCAAATGCAACTCTAATTAATTCAGAAATTCCGCCACAAAGAACAGCCTGTTCTCCAAATAAATCGGTTTCAGTTTCTTCTTCTATAGTTGTTTCAATAATTCCTGCCCTTGCACAACCAACGGCTTTACCATACGCAAGAGCATATTCTTTTGCTTTTCCTGTAGCATCTTGAAAAACCGCAAGTAAACCAGGAACTCCACGTCCATCTTCATATTGAAAACGAAATGTATGACCAGGACTCTTAGGAGCAATCATAAAAACATCGATATTCTCTGGTGGGATAATTTGCCCGTAATTTAAATTAAACCCGTGTGCCACGACTAAAGCTTGACCTTCTTCCATATTGGGCGCAATATCGTTATTCCAGATTTGCGGTTGGAGATGATCCTGTGTCAGAATGACGACTTGATCACCACTCTTAGCTGCTTCTGCAGTTTCTTGAACTTCCAAACCATCGTCCTCAGCTTGCTTCCACCTTGGAGAAGTTTTGCGAAGACCAACGATTACTTTCACTCCACTATCTTGTAAATTGAGTGCATGCGCTCGACCCTGACTTCCATAACCAATAACAGAAACAGTCTTCCCTTGAAGTAAATTCAAGTCTGCATCAGCGTCATAATATATCTTTAAATCTTTTAGCAAATCATCATTCATTTTTATATCTCCAGTTTTTTGTGAGAGATAGGAAGAACCAATACAGCCAGGCTGCTATCCATTAATTCTAATTTATTAAGAAAAAAACTCTGATAATCTAAGATTTATTGGTCGTATTAGTCAACATGCAAACTAAAAGGACTTCAAAAGAAAAAAAAACCTAAACCGAAGAAGTTATGACAGGCCTTCCAATCCCCTGAAAAATCCTTGTAACTTCATCTGTGATCCGAACTAGAGCATTATAAGTGTGTTCCGTTATAAACTGCCCTCTCTTCTCAAAATTCTTCAATTCTTCCTGTGAATCATGCGAAGCATCAAGACAAAAAGCTTTAACCTGAGAGGCAAACTCAAGAGATTCTGCATATGCGTACTTCGCCTGTTCAACTGAAGAAAAAGCAAAATCTTTTGCCTTTTCAAATATTTGTTTTTCTTCTGATTCCTTAAGATCAACCGTGATATCTTCTCTTTTTTCAAAAGAATCTGCTTTCATAAAAGCGTTTCTTGCATGTTCATTAGCCCGTGATGCGGCACTAATCAGAGCATCAAAAGCTTCAGATATTGAAGACATTTGCTTTACTTCAACTGGTATCGTCGGGTCAGTCTGCGTACTCAATTGAGAAGTACTCTCCAACATAGCATCTTTTCTACGTTCATCGGCAATCTTGAGTGCTTCATCATCAACCATAATATCAATTCTTTTTGCAACTACCCTTTTACTTGGCGACACTACATCCCATGCAAGACCTAATTTTTCCATACATTTAATAACTACGTAAGAAATATCGAATTCGAACCACCTTTGACCATGAGCAGCTGAACGTTGATCCGCGTGATGATTGTTATGCCAACCTTCTCCAAATGAAATCAGTGCAACCCACCAGTTATTGGTACTGTCTTCATCAGTATTATAATTTCTATATCCCCATAAATGTGTAGCAGAGTTTACAAGCCATGTCGCATGCCAGAGAAAAACGGTTCTAGCAAAAACTCCCCAAATCAACCACGACAATCCAATACCCGCATATAATTCTCCTGCTGCATAGATTATCAAAGCAGTGGCAATGTAAATCATATAAAAATTTTTATTTAGAAAACGCTGTACTGGATCCCTCGCTAAATCTTTCGCAAAACGAGAGTACTGTTTATAAGTATGCGCTCCAGGCATGTCATAAAACAACCATCCTGCGTGCGCCCATAGAAAATTTACCAAAGGAGAATGAGGATCAGGTTCTTCATCTGCTTCCTTATGATGAATCCTATGCATAGCAGTCCACTCTATAGGACCAGATTGCAAGGCCTGACAAGCACAAAAAGTTAAAAAATATTCCATCCATTTATAGGTTCGAAAACTTCTGTGAGTAAGTAATCTATGATAACAAATCGTAATACCGAACATCCCAGTTAAAACATACATAAAAAATGCGACAGCAAGACCAGAATAGGTAAAGAGATCTTCCCTAAACGCAAGCAATGCAACCACGTGAATCATGCCAATCGCAACGATGGTTGTCCATTGGAGTTTTCTTTCATCTTTTTTATAAATTGCGAGCTTTCTAGATTCTACAGCCAAAACTTATCCCCTATTTAATTTTCGAAATATAAACAGAAACAAAGGCGGAAAATACATAACATTCATGGGAATAATGATCTAAAACAAATCATAAATCAAGGGTGAAAATTAAGTTAATAACTCAAGGCATCAACTTGCAAACATCTATTTTGAAGTTTAAATTGAAAATATCTTTTTTTACTCCTAAATAGTTCCACTAATTTTCCAATGGAGAGAGCATGGCATTTATAAAGAGTAACAACGTTGACCTATATTACGAAGAAACAGGAAAAGGAACTCCCATCATTTTTGTTCACGAATTTGCTGGTGATTATAGGAGTTGGGAACAACAGGTTAAATTTTTCTCTAAAAACTATAAAACTATAACCTACAACGCACGCGGATTTCCTCCATCCGAAGTCCCAAAAAATGTTGAGAGTTATAGCCAAGACCTTGCATTAGAAGATCTTATAAACGTTATAAAAGAATTGTCGATAGGTCCTTGTCATGTAGTTGGTCTTTCTATGGGCGGATTTGCTGCTCTATACATTGGCATGAAATACCCTGAACTAACTCGTTCAATTGTAGTTGCTGGATGTGGTTATGGTTCCGTTATAGAACAACAAGAAAATTTCAGAAAAGAAGCCTTAGAAGTTGCAAGAAGATTTCGGACAGAAGAAATGAATAATTTTGGTAAAGTTTATACTGCAGGACCGACGAGAGTACAATTAGAGAGAAAGAACCCTGCAGAATACAAGAAATTTGTTACACATTTTCTAGAACATTCGTCTGAAGGCTGTGCTCTGACTATGGAAGGATTGCAGAGTGCTAGACCCTCCATATATGAATTTGAGAATGAACTCAGTAAAATGACCGTTCCAACAATGATATTAACTGGTGACGAAGATGAACCTTGTTTGGAACCAGGATTATTCTTAAAAAGAACAATTTCCACTTCTGCGTTAGTGACTTTTCCTAATGCAGGTCATCTTATTAACTTAGAAGAACCTGATATGTTCAATCTCATTGTTCAGGATTTCATCAATCAAGTTGACAAGGGAATATGGCCAAAAAGAGACGAACGTTCTAAAAGCAACTCTGCTTTGCTTGGAGAAAATTCTTAGGAGTAAATTAAAGGGGAAGAAAATGAAGGAGAAAATACTCGAAGGTAAATTAGCAATTATATCCGGAGCATCTTCGGGAATAGGTGCTGCTATCGCCAAAAGATTTAGCGATGAAGGTGCTTCTGTTTGGCTTGCAGGAGGAAGCAATAAAGAAAGCCTTATGAAAGTAATTACAGAATCAAAAAAACCCATTAATAAATGTGGGGGAGATAACTACGATCTTACAGATGGCAAAAGAGCTATACAGATGATTGAAGATGGTCTCAATTTCCTTGGAGGCATCGACATACTAGTTAATTGTGCTGCCATGAGATGCAAAAGCTCTTTCACTGAGTTTACAAACCAGAATATTGACGATCTTTTCGAAGTCAATGCAAAATCTGTTTTTTATGCAACCAGAGAAGCCGCACGTACAATGGTCCCTCAAGGAAGCGGAAAAATTCTCATGATAGGCTCTATAGATGGAGAAAGAGGAATTGTAAAAAACGCTTTGTATAGCACAACAAAAGTTGCAATGCACAGTCTCACTAGAGCACTTGCTGTTGAATTAGGACCACATGGAATCCGAACTAACTGTATTATGCCTGGAACAACCGAGAGTGAACGAGTCAAAGGTATTCACGAAGCAGATCCTGAATTTGCCGAAAGAAAATTAATTCTTATTCCAGCTAAAAGATTTGCTACACCAGAAGAAATGGCTTCCTTGTCTACATTTATAGTTTCCGACGAGAACGACTTCATGAATGGTTCTTGTATTGCTTCTGATGGTGGAACTCTAGCAATGTGATTTTTGATTTAGTTAATGTAAAAGCTCACCTTCAGAATTTTCTCAATCATCACATCGCACGATGGTATTGTTTAGGAATATAAGATTTTTCTTTTTGACCTAGAGTTATAGCGGCACGGTATGGCCAATAAGGGTCTCGAAGAAATGCTCTGCCTAAGAAAACAACATCTGCCTGTCCGTTTCGGATTATTTGATCTGCTTGAAATGGTTCTGTGATCAATCCGACAGATGCTGTAGGAATAGCGACGCTCTTTCTAATAGTCTCTGAAAAAGGCACTTGATAACCAGGCCCAACAGGAATATCAGCTTTTGGCGTTGAACCTCCCCCACTACAATCTATTAGATCAACTCCAATTTCTTTAAGCACCGAAGATAACTTGACCGTATCTTCTAATGTCCACCCACCATCAACATAATCCGAACATGAAAGCCTAATACAAAGCGGTTTGTCTTGAGACCACTCTTCACGAACAATCTTTAAAGTGTCCACTGTAAATTTAATCCTATTCTCAAAGGGACCACCGTATTGATCTGTCCTCTTATTCGAAATCGGAGAATGAAAACTATGCATTAAATATCCGTGAGCACCATGTACTTCGAGCAAATCAAAACCCGACTTTTCTGCACGAATAGTTGCAGTTCTAAACGCCTCTTGTACTTGTTCAATATCAGCCGTATTCATTTCCCTTGGGATACGACCCTGCTCATGCATTGAAATAGCACTAGGCCCAATAGGTTCCCAACCACCTTCTTCGTCGGAAAGATAATGCCCACCCTCCCATGTGGTCGCACAACTTGCTTTTCTCCCTGCATGACCAATTTGAATTCCAGCAACAGCTCCTTGTTCTTTTACGAAATCGGAAACTCTCGACAGAAAAGAGATATGTCCATCATTCCAAATACCTGTACATCCAGGAGTAATTCGCCCCCTAGACTCCACTCCTGTTGCCTCCACCATAACTAAACCAGCTCCACCTGCAGCTCTAGAACCTATATGAACTAAATGCCAATTATTCATCTTCCCATCTTCAGCAGAATATTGACACATAGGGGAAACACCAATTCTGTTTCTCAAAGTTACTTCCTTCAATTTCATTTCTTCAAATAAATGAGACAAATCAGAATCCTCCTGACGTAAAAATCATCTAGAAATTAAGGAGTTGATCTCCTCGCACCACCGTCCATATATATGGAACTGCCAAAAACATAACTACATTTCTCAGAAGCTAAAAAAGCAACTACGGGACCTACTTCTTCCGGCTCACATATTCTTCCAGCAGGAAGAGAAGAACCTAGCTCTGACAAAATATCTTCCACATCTCTTCCTTCTTTTTTTGCACGAGGTTCGTAGATATCACGTGCTCTTTGTGTATTTGTCATTCCTGGACAGACTGTATTAATCAAAATTCCTTCGCCAGCAACTGCATCGGAAATTGCTCTAGTCATATTTAAAATTGTAATATTCGCAAGACTTGTCGGTATATTCCCTCTTGTAGGACTAGTCCCTGCTCCTCCTGCCACATTAATAATACGACCCCATTTTTTTTCTTTCATATACGGAATTACCATCTGTGCAAGCCTAAGATAACCATAGGACTTAAGTCCGAGAGCATCATCTATAAGAGAAACGTCCAAATCAAGGATATCGCCTCCCTTAGCCGCACCAGCACAATTTACTAAAACATCAATACTTCCAAATTTATCAATACAGGCATCTACTACACTTATGCATCCTTCATGTGTAGATAGATCTGCAGAAACAAAATCTGCACTTCCACCCTCTTTCTTAAATTCTGCAACCGTTTTAGAAAGCAAATCTTCATTTCTAGCTGTAATCAGAACAGCACTTCCCTCTTTAGCAAGTTCAAACGCACATTCTCTACCTATGCCCCTACTAGCTCCAGTGACTATTGAAATTTTATCTTTTAAACCTAAGTCCATCTGTATTCTCCTAAAGGGAATTATTCTAGTGCTACTTGGCAAGGATTAGTCGCTTTATATTCTTCTTTTTTATGAGTAATCTCCATGGCTTCAGGAAGTTTATCTATGCCTGAAACTTCATGAGTAACAAGAGACTTCAAATCAACCCTTCCCCCTGCAACCCAATCTGCTCCCAAACTAATAGTATCTCTGCCATGGCCCTCAGGAAAAATCCAATTAATTCCCTGAGTCCTCATAAATACTGGATCTACATTTACACTCCCAACCAAACCCGCAACCTGAACAACCCTGCCTCCGATTCTAACCATCTCAAATGCTTGTTGTTTAGTCTCATGACCTGACAAACCTTGGTCAGGATTACCACCTGCGCATTCAAAAACAATATCTACACCCTTCCCCTTTGTTGCTTTGAGGACTTCAGACACAGCATCTTTTTCTCTTGCATTAATTACGAGATCAGCGGCAAATTTTTCGCTCAAACTTAATGCTTCTTCTTTAACATCGGTCACAAAAACTGAACCTGCACCACACATACGAGCAGCTTGAAGAATATAAATGCCCATAACTCCTTGACCTGTCACCGCTACACTATTTCCAACTGAAATTTTCGAATCACGTACTGCTGCTACAGCTGAGGAGAAAGGCTGAAGACATGCCACTGAAACATCATCTAAAACTTCGGGAACTTTAACTAATCCTTCTTCAGGAAGAGATATCATTTCAGCAAATGCACCCGGTGTGTTTATTCCAACATGCAACTTATCGATACACCAAGGATCTTTTCCCTCTTTACACCAGTCACAAACCCCACAAGGAATATGTCCAGATGTACAAACTATATCCCCTGGGCTGAGAGTGGACACTCCATCTCCTACTTCAACGACTTCTGCACTCATCTCATGCCCGAGAAGTTGAACAGGTGCATGTTCCTCCAACTGTTTTTTTAAAAGTGCAGAATTAATTGTACCAATACCTAAGGCTCTTTGGACATCCGTAATACTTGGTTGAACTCTCCTTATTTTACAGACAGCATCCCCAGATTTTGCTTTTGGATCAGGTACCTCCTCTAATCGCATATCACCAAACGCGTGAAAAACCCATGCTTTCATAGCTTGTGAATCCTCAAAATATGTTTAATATATAGAAACAAAAAAAAAGACTTTAACATTTTTCACATGCGAATTACACATTAGGAGAAAACAATAATGCCTTCTAGTATTTTTGAATATAAAACATTGTTCGTATTTGTAGAGAGTGTCTTCACATCTCTAGGAGTATCCCGCTTAAACTCAAAAAAGTGTGCTGCACAAACTTTAGATGCAGAACTTAGAGGTGTAACCTCTCACGGTTTCGTTCGTCTCAATTCCTTTGTAGAAAGATTAAAAAAGAAAACAGCTAATCCGAAGCCAAAAATTAAAAGCATTACAAATCTTCCATCTTATTCGCTTTTAGATGGAGATAATGGATTAAGTGCTATTGTAGGTGAGGAAACTATGAAAACAGCTATAAAAAAAGCGAAGAGTGCAGGCTTCGGAGCGGCCGCTGTAAGAAATTCATTACATACTGGACATATTGGATATTTCGCAGCCATGGCACTGAAAAAAATATGATCGGTATAGTCATTAGTGGTTCAGTGGGAAATTTGGCTCCTTGGGGAGGTTCTGAAAGAATGATTGGAAACAATCCAATTGCTTTTGCAATTCCTTCAAATCAAAAGTTTCCCATTATTTTTGATATAGCTACTTCTAAAGTTGCAAGAGGTTACGTAATGTTAGCAGCTAAAACAGGAGAAGAAATACCTGATGGTTGGGCCTTAGACAAATCAGGAAAATCTACTACTAATCCAATTGAAGCTTTAAAGGGCACCATGGTTCCTCTCGGAGATCATAAAGGCTACGGTCTAGCATTAATGTTTTCTTTTCTCACTGCAACATTATCAGGAAATACATTCGACGGAGATCAGCCAGACTGGCTTGAAACAGATAAAATTTGCTCTCTGCCAATGTTATGCATTGCAATCGATCCTAAACAATGTCTTGGAAAAGAATATAAATCCAAGGTTGATACCATTGTAGAAAAAATAAAACAATCTAATCTAGCACCTGGTTATGATGAGATCTTGATTCCTGGAGAAAATTCTAATAAAAAATACGAAAAAAACCTAAAAAAGGGGTTAAGACTAAACACGAAACTAGTTCAAGAGATGAATAAACTTGCTAAGGAACTTGGAATAGAAAAATTGAATACTAACAATTCCTGATAGCATTGAAGGTTTCATGAATTTCCCTTAATATTACCGACTATATTTCAGATTAATTTTGAAACTATGAAAATATTTCAAGGAGATAAAATGACAGTTACTGCAATGATTATTGAAAAAGGAGACCACGTCGCGACTTGTCTCTCTAAGGTAAAAAAAGGCGACAAGGTAAAACTTATGCATAATGGCAAGACTGGAAAAACTATCAAATCTAATTCCGCAATTCCATACATTCACAAGATTTGTATCTCCCCTATTACAAAAGGAGAACACTGCATGAAGTATGGGTTATCTATAGGTATAGCGACTAAAGATATTAAAATTGGCGATTATATTCACGTACATAATATTGAGAGCGCCCGTGGTCGTGGCGATCTTGAAGTTTAAGTAGGAGGTAAAATGAAATCAAGAACATCATCAAATAAGAGACTAAGAAAAACATGGTGGGGATATCCTCGAGAAAATGGTGACGTTGGGTCAAGAAATTACCTATTAATTTTAAGTGGTACACTTTACGCAAATCCAACTTGCGAACGTGTTGCAAGAACTCTTCGGCATAGCATAGCTATCACTCACCCTCTTGGAAGATGTCAAATTGCTCCTGATCTGGAAAGAACATTTGAAACACTAGTTGGACATGGACAAAATGCAAATGCTGGCGCTGTTATTGTAATTGACCATCATAGAGAAGAGGGTTGCACATCAGATGAAATTGCGCATGAAATTGCAAAAACTGGAAAAAGAGTAGAAGCAGTTAATATTAGAGAAAGTGGAGGTGCAATAGAAGCTACAGCTAAAGCTACTAGAATTGGAATGGAGATGTTAAGAGAACTTTCCACAGAACTTAGACAAGAAGTACCTCTAAGCAAACTTCTTCTTGGTTTAAATTGCGGCACCTCTGATACTACTTCTGGTCTTTCACATAATAAAGCTACCGGTTGGGTAACAGAAAATGTCATAAAAGCAGGCGGAAGAGCTCTCCTTGCCGAAACAACAGAAATGATGGGAGGGGAAGGAGTTCTAGCAGACAAGTGCATTAAACCTGCGCATGGAAAAAGAATATGGAAAATGGTTGAAGAAATGGAAGAGAGAATTTTAGCATGTGGAGTAGATCTACGCGGCAGCCAACCAACAGGAGACAATATGGAAGGTGGTCTTACTACCATAGAAGAGAAATCCTTGGGTGCAATTCAAAAAGCAGGAAACGCGCCTATTGTAGATGTAATACCATGGGCAAAAAGAGCTAGCAAAAAATCTGGCTTACACGTCATGGACACACCTGGCCACGGAGGGGAATCTATAACAGGAATTGCAGCTGGTGGCTCTCAAGTTCTTATCTTTTCAACCGGCGGTGGACATACAATAAATCATCCTCTTATGAATACGATCAGGATCACTGGAAATCCACTTTCCGCTAAACTTCAACGAGACACTACTGATGTTGAAGTTACAGATATTTTTGAGGGAACACCAATAGAAGTGGCAGGAAGAAGAGTTTACGACGAGGTCTTAGATGTCGCGAGCGGAAAAATGACGAAAGCAGAAATTCTACATGAGGATAACGCATTTGCTATCAATAGATGCGGACCAAGTGTATAAGTTTCTTTGACATGACGGAATCTATACAGACGCTCTCATACAAGGAAACTATAGATAAACTTGCCCTCGAAGAAAAATCCGAGGGCTGGTTATCTTGGTGTGAAGAGAATCAATTATTCCAATATCCAGTTACAGAATGGATAGAGATCATAAGTAATATCATAAAAAAAACCGGTTCTAAAAAAAATTTAGAAATAGCTTCTGGTAATGGGATTATTGGAAACGCAATTAGAGATACAGGCGTGCCTATAGTACTTTCCGATCTAATTAACAACAAAAGTATTGAAAATCTGGACGCAACAAGAGCATTGAAGAAATATAATCCAGATCTCGTTTTTACATGTTGGACACCATATGATTCAGACATAGATTGTTTGATATTGAATCATCCAACCGTCACATGGTATTTGACTGTAATGCAAACTGGACCTGGATTTGTGGGAAACGAGTTGATATGGAATTTTCCTGAATGGAAATTCAGAGAAATCCAAACTGCGAGTAAATTTTCAGTATCAAGAACAGATTTCCTTACAAAAGTAGACCATGGGGAACATATTATCCATGGGAAAACTTTTTTATTTACAAGAGAAATGGAGAACAATTAGTTATGCCTTCCAAAACTACCGCAGAATCCCTCGACAACTTTCTCAAGGAAGTTTTCTCTACTTTAGAAATGCCAAAAGTTGACGCTGAGTGGATTTCCGAAACACTTGTTCAAGCCGAACTAAAAGGAGTATCTAGTCACGGTGTAATTCGTATGCCGCAATATACGAAAAGATTAGAATTGTCTCTCGTAAATCCCAAACCAAAAATAACCACTATTAAAGATGCAGGTTCCCTTGCCTTACTTGATGGAGATAATGGGATGGGACAAATTGTTTCTAGAGATGCAATGCAAGACTGTATTCAAAGAGCAAAGGAACACAATGTAGGAGTTGTCTTTGTCAAAGAAAGCAACCATTTTGGAGCTGCGGCAACTTACACAGTGCAGGCCGCAAAAGAAGGAATGATTGGAATATGCACAACAACTACTATTCCGATTATGGCCCCAAGCGGCGGGAAAGAAGCAAAAGTGGGAAACAATCCTATTTCAATAGCTTTCCCATCAGAACCTATGATGGTTCTTGATATGGCACTTAGCAACGTAGCAAGAGGGTATGTTATTGAAGCTGCTAGGGCCGGAAAATCTATTCCGGAAAGCTGGGGCAAAGATGAAAAAGGGAACCCGACAACTGATCCTAACGAAGTTTTAAAGAGTTCACTATTATCCTCAATAGCAGAACACAAAGGAAGTGGTCTTTCGATAGCTATCGACGCTGTCCTTGCCAGTATTTCTGGATCTAGAAATAGTTCAGATATAATAGGAATTAACGATTTTTCAGGGAAAAGTGGAGTCACTCATTTATTCATTGCAATTAATATTGAATCATTAACTCCAGTTAAAGAATTTTCAATGGCAGCAAATGTTTTCCTCAATATGCTTAGAAACACAGAAAAAGCTGATGGAATTGAGAAGATTTATATGCCAGGCGAAATCGAAAATGAATTAGAAGCGGAACGTAAAAAGAACGGTTTCACAATATCCAAAGAACGTTTAAATGAACTTGATGAAATAGCTGACAGACTGCACATCAGTCCTTTAGAGAGAACGAGTAATGACTGAAAATAATTTTAAAATTTACAGCGATTTTGCTTCAGAAATTGCAACTGAGGCTGGTCATGTTTTATTTAATCTTTTTGGAAAACAACTTAAAACTAAATATAAGGATAAAAACAAAACAGACCCTGTAAGTGAAGCAGACATCGAAAGCCAGAGTTTGCTGACTAAGCGTATCAAAAGAAAATTTCCTGACCATGGAATCCTTGGAGAAGAAACATTAGAAAACGAGAAAGCCGAAACTGCCATAAAAAACATGCCTGACTATCTTTGGATTTTAGACCCTTTAGACGGAACGAAAAACTTTTTAAATGGTATTTCTATTTGGGGTTGTTCAGTTGGATTGTTATTCAAAGGCGAACCAGTTGCCGGAGCAATTTTCCTTCCAGAAGTAACAAAAAAAAACGATTTTGTTATTTATAAAGCATCCCTAGGAGAAGGTGCATTTTTAGGAGATCAAGAAATTCGTGTCACTACAGATGAAAAACCATCGGCAAAAAAAACTATAAGTGTACCAGGTTCTTTCGCCAATCAATTTAAAACATTAGGATCATTAAAAAATAATCTAGGCGAGATAAGAACAACAGGCTCAATTTCATATGATCTTGCAATGGTTGCTAGAGGAAGTCTACATTATGCTTTGTTTGGAGTCCCAAGTATATGGGATGTAGCCGCAGGAATCATAATTTTGAAGGAAGCAGGCGGATCAGCTTTACAACAAAAATCTATTTTCAGAAAATGGGAACCCCTTCATAATTTCATAAACACCAATGAAACAGATAAAAAAATGGAGAATTTAAGAAATTGGAAATTACCTGTCATTGTTGGAAACAGTTCTATTTGCGAATATATAAGTTCTAGAATAAAGAAAATATCACGAAAAAGAAAATCATAGATTTTCTAAAATAATCATAATTTCCGGATATGTCATAAGAAGAAAAACCAACATAATAATAGCAATGATTAGCAACAAACAACTACTCATAATGTTCTCCAATACACAATCGTTTCTTATAAAGATCTATCTTTCTAAAGATTTTACTTTTTTCGGACTGAAAGAATCAACGTCTATATTTTTAAATCCTAGTCCTTGAATTTGGAACACTTTACTCCATGAAGGATCATGGAAGGCCTTTCCCGAGAGTATACCCACAGAAAATTGCACTTTACTCAATGCAGTGATACCTTTTCCTTTTTTCATAAAGAAAGAAAAAAACCTTTTTTCTCCAGGCTTCAGACCTGCAATCTTATAATTTGTAAAACAACACCTAGATGAACTCTTTTTCAAACTTGCCTGTAGAGTTACATCAAAAGAAAAATCAGAGTCAGAGTTTTTTAAAACTCCCTTCATTAGATATCGAGGAGAACATTTTCTACATTTTCGGGGACGTGAAAGAGTGAGTTCTAATCTTTCAACTGAAATCCAATTTTTAATATTCCTATTTCTTTGTCGAGTCATTATTGTAACAGCAGAAATGATTCTACTCCTATGAACTGATTTTGGGTATAAACGTAAGAAGCGAACCAAGGCACCAACTCGACCAGATCTCTCAGCTCCTCTTAGAGCTTCGCTCTGAATATGCTGCTTCATTCTTTTTGATTCTTGAGTTCCAGGAAATTCTTTAAGAAATTTCCTCCACTCTCTCTCCAATCCTGATTCAATAGAACGTTGAAATCTTATTTGCACAAGATGTCTCTTCGCTTCTTTCAAGAAAGGACTACTTGGAAAATCATAAATAAAGTAATAAAAGAACTTTGGATTTTTTATTCTTATTGCATTATCAAGAGTCAATCTTTCAAGCCTTTGCTGCGCTGCTTCTGTCCATTCACTTCTTTTGTTTTTGTATTTCTTCAAAAACTTATCATAACCTCTGATCTTGTCCTGTTTCCTTAATTTTCTAAACTCCCTCTTTTGTAAAATTACTTCTGCCTCCGAAGCAAAATTACCTCCAGAGAATTTCTTTAAAAAACCAGAAAGAGCATTTAAATTTTTATTTCCCAATGCCTCTTCATAAGAAAGTTTTTCAAACCAATATTTAGCCCGACGGATAAATTTCCCGTTTGGATGATATTTTATATATTTTCCGTAAGCTTGAGAGGTGTGTTCGTTCATTGCTATTCGAAAAGAAGAATGATCAGAGTCTTTCGATACAATTTCGACTTCATTCTTGACACTTTTTTTAAAAAATGTGCCACAACCATAAAAAAATAAACAAATAAACAAAAAAGAGATAAATTTAAATTTCTTAGATTGTTTACAAAAATACATCGTATGAGTTCCTTGAAATATTATTCATTTAAATTATTCTTTTTCAGATACTGTTCTACCGTCGGCAATTTAGGATCTTCAATAAAAGCATCAACTCTTTTCTTGAAAATATAAAATTCTTCTTCATCTAATAAATCTAATAACTCTTTGGAAAGATCCGAATCCGATTTGTCTAATTCCTTCTTCAACCTTTCTAAATCATCCAAATACTCAAGATTTAATCGATGCCCAGAAAAATCCCATATCACAGAACGTAATTTAGGTTCTACATGAAAAGTCAGCCCATGATCGATACCCCAAATTTGACCGTCTGTAGATCTGAAACAATGACTAGGTTTCCTATCAGTATTATTCACAAGAAGGTCAAAACACGCAATTAGTTTCATTCGATCCTTATTTGACTCTCTGAGAGTATAATAATTTGACTCTCCATCATAATGCACACAAAATTGCATAGAACCTTCTCCATGAGGTCCGTCTCGTATGACTGTTGGTGGAACTATATTCCATCCTAGGAAATTACTGACAATATAAGAACACCTCTCTCTATTATGAAGTGTTCCATAAGGAAAATCCCATAATGGTCTTTCTCCTTTAGAAGGCTTATATATCCCCCAAAAAATTATCTTTTTCGAGCGCAATTCTACTACAAAAGTATAATTAGACCCTTGTTGTACCAGGCCACCATCCAATACTTTTGACACTAGTAACAATTCTTCAATTTCTTTAGGCCGATAAGGTAAGGAGCCACCATCTATCAAATTTAAATGTTCAATCTTAGAAGTATTCATTTTTCACAAAAAACCAGAATAATAGACTGGAGACATTACTTATGAATGAAAATGTCCATTCGTACTTGGATTGACCTTTCCAGATACAATTAGAGAATTTCTTGAAACTGAGTCAGTTCCTCTTCCAGATGCACATTCATTTAAACTTTGTTCTATAAATGCCTCTGCAAGACTTATATCAATAGCAATTTCAAGAATTTGACTACTCTTTTCATCATCTGCAAGAGGTTCTCCTTCAGAAATTCCATGAAATTGTATAACAAACAGATGACTTTCTTCTTGGTAAGAAATACTTGCTTGAGATACAGTAAACTCTATATGTTTATTCATCTCTGTACTTTCGTTGTTTTCATGCAATTTTTCTGTTGAAGATTTTTCCTGTTTATTCTCTAAGACTATTTTTTTAAGTGTTGTTGCCAAGGCAAAGACTTGTTCTTTCTCTACCCAAAGTGTGGCATGAGAACCAGATTTTCTATCAGCTAGAATTCTAAAAATCCTTTTCCCAGGGATCCCAATAGATTCTGTATAAAGAACATCTACCCTACCAAATTGATTTTCTTCCATTATATACTCCGTTGATTAAGATTAATACTAAGCAAACATTCCTTCCATTGAATTGTGTTCAAGAGTATATTAAAGCACATACATTTTTTAACGCTTTTTCTGTAGGAAAAAATTTTTGCAAAAAATACTAGAATACCTCCTCTTACTTTTACTAATTGTTACTGTCATAGTGACAATTTGGACACTTATAGACAACAAACTATTGCAAACGTTACTAAGTTTCATTAAATAAAGTAATTTATTCAAAACCAAATTAAACACTAAGAATTAAATTTTTGCCATTTTAAAATGCAAAACATTCAATGAACAAATTATATAAAAGAATAATTTTATGATAAATTTCAAAAAAAATCAGATCTAGAAAATGCAATCTCTGTTTTTTTTGACATTTTTATCAAGTAACAAAAACACTACTTAGAAAAGAAAAAACTTCTTTTAGAACTAAATTTTCTAAAAATTTACATAACTGTTTATGTTAGGGGATAAATATTATGAACAAAACAAATTTTGATTTTACTGGCCAAGTAGCTGTTGTTACGGGTGCTGCACAGGGAATTGGCAAAGGGTCTTCAGAAGAATTTGCAAGAGCTGGAGCCAAAGTTTATTTACTTGACATAAACGATGATTTAGGGGGAAAAAACGCATCGACAATTCGAGAAGAAGGTTTTCAAGCCGAATATTTGCACTGTGACCTGACTAGTTCCAAGGAAGTAAACAGCACGTTTGAAAAAATAGAATCGAATGAAAAAAAGATAGACATCTTAGTTAATTCAGCGGGTGGTTTCACAAAACAACTTTCAACACAAGAAACCCCAGAGGAAGAATGGGATGCTGTAATTGATAGGAATTTAAAGAGCTTGTTTTTAACAGGTAAAGCCATAACACCTATCTTCAAAAAACAGAAAAGTGGAAGAATAATTAACTTAGGCTCTATGTCTGGACTTACAACTCTCAACTATTCGTCACCTCCCTATTCTGCGGCAAAAGCAGGTGTTCACTGTCTAACTAGAGTACTTGCATATGAACTTGGAGAATTTGGAGTGTGCGTTAATGCAATTGCACCTGGAACAACAGCAACAGAAAGAGTTATCGCTGTCAGAACAGACGAAGAAAGAAAAAAAATTGGAGAATCAACATTAATTGGACGAATCGGAGAAGTTGAAGATATGGTTGGATGGGTCTTATTTCTCGCTGCTCCTAAATCTTCGTATTTGACGGGACAAACTATTGCGGTAAACGCAGGAAGGTTAATGGCTTAATCCATGGATTTAAACCTTTCGGTGGAAGACTTAACTCTGCAAAAAATATCACGTGAATTCGCAAGAAATGAGATACTTCCAATTGCTGCAAACAGAGATATACGTTCAAAACCCAGCGAGGCTTATCCTTGGGAAATTCTAAAGAAACTTGACGCTCTTGGAATAAGGACCCTTACTGTCCCGAAAAAATTTGGAGGCTACGGTGCAAACCATTTACAGCAAGCCATAGTATCAGAAGAGTTGGCATACGGAGACCTAGGAGTTGCAGTATCACTTGATCAAAATTTTAAATTCACTCAGTTAATCTGCAACGAAACTACCGAAGAACAAAGAGACCGGTTTTTAGATGATTTTCTAACAGACCCCATTGCGCTTCTTGCTATAGCAATAACTGAACCTCAAAGTGGAACAGACTCTTTTTTACTTTACGAGGCCCCGATAGCATGACCAAGGATGACAGCGAAAGAAGATGGCAATGACTACGTTCTAAATAGAACAAAACATTATATTTCAAACGGTGGACTTGCAAAATATTATTTTATTTTTGCAAGGACCGATCCGAGCAAACCCATGAGCGAAGGATTAACTGGATTTATAGTTCCAAAAGATACTCAAGGCTTTTCTATTGGAGAGGCCCATAGCAAGCTTGGAAGAAGGCTATTGCAAAATGGAGAACTAGTCTTAAGTAATTGTCGAGTACCTAAAACAAATATTCTTGGAGAATGGAATAAAGGTCTTGATATTTTTAGAAAAATGGTTAGCGGAGCTCTTATCCCTGTAATGGGACCAGCTCGTCTTGCATATGATCTTTCCAAAAAAATGTTAAAAGAAAGTTCAATAAAAGATGACCAATGGGCACAAATGCTTCTTTCTGAAATGTATATGCTCATAGAGGCAGGAAGAACATTTTTATATTCTGCTGCATGGCATGGAGGAAAAGAATCTGACGAATCTAAAAGAAGGTTGATGTCCAAAGTTTTTGCATCCGAGGCTGCTATTAAAGTATGTCGTTCTGCAATGGAAATATGGGAACACAAGGGTGACTTACATTTTGACAATCGACCCACTCCAGAAAAATGTTGGCGCGATGTTCTAAGCTACCTTCACGGTTTTGGTACAAACCAAGCTGTGAAATTGAAATGTTTCCCAATGATTTCACTAGATGAAGAAGAGCATTGGTGATAACCTGTAAGATAAATTTATTGAATTTCACTTAAAAAAACTTCTAACTTCTATAAGAGGTCTTATACAAAAATGGCTAAATACAACAAATCTGATGCGCGATCTTACTGTAAAGAAAATATGAAAGGTATTTGGGCGGCGATACCCTATCCTTTCGACAAAAACGATAATATAGACGAGGATGCATATCGGAAAGATATAAGACATTATATTGACAATCTAAATATAAAAGGATTTTTCGTTGGGGGCATGATCGGGGAATTCTGGTGTATGACCAAGGAAGAAAGATTAAGAGGACAAGAGATTTCATGCGACGAGGCCGGTGATGTTCCAGTAATTGCCCACACAGGTCATACCTCAGCAAAAGAAGCATTAGAATTAACTGAAGCCGCAGAAAAAGCAGGGGCAACATATGCTATTCTGGCCAACCCTTACTTAGGCGCACAGGGACATCCAGATCGAGTGAAAGCATTTTTCAAATACCTATGCGATGGCAGCGATTTAGGTATCTCTTTGTTTAATACTGGCGCAACTGGTTATTCTCTTAGTCCAGAACTTATAAGAGAACTTGTTGAAGAAAATGAAACTATTTGCTGTATCAAAAACGCCCAACCTAAATATCATTGCGACGAAGTAAGAAAAGCCGTTGGAGAAGATATTGTGGTAAGTGACCCGATGGAAACACAATGGTTTTTCAATCGTGCCTATCATAAACAACAAACATTTATGAGTGGTCCAGATCCATTCCTTTATCAAAGAAAAGATGACCTTAAAATGGAAAAATACACAAATTTGATAGATGAAGGCAATTTGGAAGAAGCCTGGACTGTGAGAGATGCGATGAACTCCATAAGAGACGTAAGTGAAAAATGGATTTGGGGACCATGGTCTCGTGGAGCTTTTCCAATTCCTGCTCTTAAGACTTGGATGCAATTAATGGGGTTAAGTGGTGGTCCTTCACGACCCCCAATGATTCCTTTAACATCAGACGAAAAAAAAGAGCTTGAAACTGACCTTCGTCATGTTGGTCTTATAGACTAATTTCAATCCAAAGATTCTTAACTTTCGGTCCGACATGGAAGAAAACGTAAATGGGTAATTTTAAAGAATTTGACCCAAGTCAAATAGAGCGACGAGAGATATACAGAATTTTAACTGGGTCAATAGTTCCTAGACCTATTGGATGGGCTTCAACGATAAGCAAAGATGGAATTTCGAACATAGCTCCTTTTAGTTTTTTCACATGCGTTTGTGTTGCTCCCCCAATGATTTCTCTTACAATCGCAAGAAATCCTGACGGTTCTAAAAAACATACTCTAATTAATGCTGAGGAAACTGGAGATTTCTGTTTTAATCTTGTTTCTGAAAACCTCTGGGAAAAAATGGTAGATACAGCAAATGGTTATGAAGAGGGAATTTCTGAATTCTCCGAAGTAGGAATTGAATCAATTCCCTCCATCAAAGTAGATTCCCCTAGAGTCAAACAATCTCCAATCCACTTTGAATGTAAAACACATAAGGTAATAGAACTCGGACCAAACAAACATCCCCTTTTAATTGGTGAAGTTGTTTATTTTCATGTTTCCGAAGAAGTCCTTAAAGGAAAATATATAGATATGGAAAAACTGAAACCAGTGGGCAGACTAAATGGGTTTTTGCAGTGCAGTTTAGGAGAGTTTCTAGAACGAAGTTTCCAAGATGGGCAAAAAAGATAATTCACAACCACATCTAAATACCTATGAAAGGAATTCTATGAAAGCTATGGTTCTCCATGAACCGGGGAAGCCTTTTGAACTTGAAGATAGAGCTATTCCTCGTGCAGAAAATAATGAAGCGGTTGCAAAAGTTTTGGCATGCGGTTCTGGTCTAACGATACAACACACCGTTGCAGGAAGAATCCAATCAAATTTTCCAATTGTCATTGGACACGAAATAACTGCGGAAATTACAGAAATTGGACTCGGAGTTGACAATTTAAAAGTTGGTGACCCGGTAACTGCTTTTTATTATTTAACTTGCGGAGACTGCAAATGGTGCAGAATAAATAGAGAGACTCTTTGCGATTCTCAAGGTCAGGTTGGACGACATATAGATGGTGGTTACGCAGAATACATAAAACTTCCTGCAAGAAATTTTATCAAATTACCTAAAAATCTCGATTACATAAAAAATCCAGCTGAAATAGGTGTAATTACAGATGCTATAGCTACGCCATATAAAGTTATTCGACATGCACAAATATTACCGATGGAAAATGTTGCCATTATTGGCGCAGGCGGAGGCCTTGGAGTACATATGGTAATGGTTACTTTATGGGCAGGCGCAATTGTAACTGCAGTAGATATTTCTTCAGATAAATTAAAAAAATGTGACGAACTTGGTGCGCATTTCTTAATCAACCCAAATGAAGTGAATCTTTATGAATCACTTATGGATTCCTCAAATGGAAAAGGAATGGATGTGATCGTTGATTATGCATGTACAAGTTCTACTATCGAATCCGGAATACAATCTCTCGGCAAAGGAGGAAGATTTCTTCCTATGGCAGGAACATCCTCCGCAACCTTTGAATTTAATCCAAAAGAGATGTTAAAAGACGAAAGAAAAATAATGGGAAGTCGATACTGTACCAAACAAGATGTCATTGACTCTCTTGAATTAGTTGCAAGAGGAGAAGTGTGGCCTATAGTCACAGAAAAGTATTCTTTAGAAGATGCAGACAAGGTTCATGATAGACTTGAGAAAGGATTAGTCACAGGAAGAGCAGCAATAGTTATTTAATAATCGTTTTAACTACTTATTTTCACTTGACGCAATTTTATTCGAATCCTATACTTTCAACGTTTTAAGTATATATACCGCTCTAATTTAAGTAATCCGGAAACAATAGATTTTGATGCCAGCAAATCCGGAATTTTAAAAGATGGAATGCCAGCAATAGATATGAACTCTAGAGAATTTAAGCCACCCGAAGAAAAAACAAGTCCTATTCCCTTCTTTATATTGGGCATAATTTTTGTATTAATTACTGCCTGGACAGTCTGGGATGAAGCATTTACTCGAAGACCTTGGAAAAACTATCAAACTTCTTTCAACCAATACGAGAAAAATAAAGTTCAAAAGAAATTATCTGAAAAAGAATCTAAATTAAAAGATCCTCTTGCTAAAATAAACTCAAAAATCACTTCGCTTGAAAACAAAATACAAATTAATGAAACATTAAAGAAGCTAAAAGAGACACTAAAGGAGAAAGAGTTAGTAGCTTTCGAAAAAGTGCAAGATTATGGTTTCGCAAAAGCCGTTTATGACGAACCCTATTTTACATACGAAGATGCTCTTCGAAAAGGAAAAGATATATCAGACTTGAAATTAAAGTTGGCTAATGAAGCAAAAAAAATGGGTAGACTTAAACCCATTGCAGAAAAAGCCGAAAAAGAAAGAGATGATATAAAATCCAAAATAGATTCAATTCTAAATCCACTTAAAAATTTAAAAAAGAAAAAAAGAGAGATAGCCAAAGAGATTTCTGTACTTCAGCGAAGAATAAGTTCCATAAATTCCAGAAAATATGAAATCAAACAATTAGTTTTAAGGGGTTTTGATAAAAATAATTTTAATGAACCTACTATGAGAGTAGACAGGTGTCAAAGTTGTCATTTGGCAATAGACCGTAAAGGTTTCGAAAATGCCAAGCAACCTTTCAAAACTCACCCAAACCGTAAATTCTATCTAAAATCAACACATAACATGAATGAAATTGGCTGTACCTCTTGTCACGGAGGTCAAGGGGCCGCAGTAACTTCGGTAGACAAGGCTCACGGTTTTGTACAGTTCTGGGAAGACCCTTTACTAAAAGGGAAAGAAACAGAAACTAAATGCAGAAATTGTCATACAGAAGTTTTCAATATTCCTAAGGCACCACACATCTCTCAAGGAATTTCATTAATTAGAGAATTGGGATGTCATGGATGTCATCTAATACCAGGAACAAAAGATATCAGAATGGTAGGCCCTAACTTATCGAGAATACAAGAAAAAGTTCAACCTGAATGGTTAGTATCATGGATCAAACGTCCAAAAGATTACAATCCTAGAACCAAGATGCCATTTTATGGTCTCTCTCAAAAAGAATCTGAAGATATTGCAAGTTACATATGGCATAGTGGCAAAAGAAAAATCAAGAAAGAAGAAGTTGCAGACCTAGGATCTTCCGTTCAAATTGAACAAGGGAAAAAGCTTTTTGAGTCAGTTGGCTGCTTAAGCTGCCATGTCAGAAGCGAAAATGATGTTTTGTCAAAGAAACCAATAAAAGGTGTTGACGGCAGACCTTTAGTTCTTACAAATAGAGATTATGCTCCTGCACTTCAAAAAGTATCACAAAAAGTTCAAACTGACTGGTTATATAGATGGTTGAAAAATCCGAAATCCTATTGGCATGAAACAAAGATGCCTAGTCTAAGACTAACAAAATCTGAATCTAAATCCATAACTTCATACCTACTTAGCCTGACTCCAAAGAAAAGCAAAAGAAACTATACCCTTCGAAACGATCCAGCGACCTTAAAACGAGGTAAAGATTTAGTTGCCAAAAATGGATGTTATGGTTGTCATGTAATTCCAGGAACTGAAAAATTATCAAAAATTGGTCCTAACCTTTCAAGGTTTGCAGTGAAGAAACCAGTTGAGCTTTCTTATGGAAACGTTCTTGATATACCGCACACTTGGGAAGCATGGACTTTTTCTAAACTTAAAAATCCAAAGATTTTCCAAACTGAACGTGAACAACTTTTGATGCCTAATTTTGGACTTTCAGATAAAGAAGTAACCCAAATCAGAACTTATTTACGATCGATGACACCTCACGCGGCTCCACATAATGTTCATCATCATTTAAATAAGAGACAGAAAAAAATAGAATCAGGAAGAAGGATGTTAGAAAAATATAATTGCCAAGGTTGCCACGTTATCGAAAATTGGGGAGGCAGTATAGTCAAAAGATACAATGACAAGAATAATGCTCCCCCTTACTTAAATGGGGAAGGCAATAAAGTCCAACCTGATTGGTTATACGGTTTCTTGAATAATGTTGTCACGCTTCGTCCTTGGCTAAAAATAAGAATGCCAAGTTTTAAAATGCCAAAAGAAGACTCTACTAAACTTGTTGAGTATTTTGCTGCAGTTGACAACAAAATGAGACCTTATATTCACTTCGAGTCTAAGTCTACCAAGGAACAGTTAAACGAAGGCAAGAACTTATTTAATAAAGCTGAATGTGTTTCATGTCATGGGGAATGGCCACCTCCATCAGGCAAAGAACCACCATCAGCACCGAATCTAAACTTAGCCAAGAAAAGACTCCGTCCTGAATGGATAGTATCTTGGTTAAAAGATCCACAAGCAATTATGCCTGGCACAAAAATGCCTACTTTCTGGCCCGGCGCTGGTATAAGTTCAAATATTATTAAAGGAAAATTTGAAGAAAAAGAAGACGGAAATTGGATTTACATTTTGGAATCAGATAAAGAATCCGACGTTCCTGAGGAGTTTGCCACTCTCTATATAAAAAATAAAACTATTAAAGTTAAAGTGCTGGAAGTAGATGAGAAAACATTGCGTATTTCTAGCCCCATCAAAATAGATAGCAAGTTCACAAATATTAAAATAACAAGTCATGGAGAACCTATAGATCCTGAAATATTAGGTGGTGATGCTCTTGAACAGATGAGAGTATTAAGAGATTATCTAATGATAGAAACTAACCTCACTAAAAGCACAAATGATATGAGGAAAGGATGACCGAAGCTAGAGACAGAAAACAAGTCAAACTGCCAGCTGAATACGAAGCTGAACAACAACATAAATCTTCTAACATAGACAGAAGAAGATTTATGAATTATACGGGTTGGCTTGGCATCCTTGGAAGTTTAGGAATCGCTTTATTAGGTTTCTTGCGTTTTTTGTTTCCAAGAGTTCTGTTTGAACCAAGAACGGAATTTAAAGCTGGCAATCCAAACGATTATGCAGTTGGTGCTGTAGACACAAGATATTTGAATAGTGAGCGCGTATATATTATCAGAGAAGAAGATGGATTTTACGCTTTAAGCGGTGTATGTACCCACCTAGGATGCACCCCTGCATGGTTAGCTTCTGAAAATAAGTTTAAATGCCCTTGCCATGGTAGCGGATTTAAAAGAAGCGGTGTTAATTTTGAAGGTCCTGCACCAAGACCTTTAGAAAGACATAAAATAGTCCTTGCGGAAGATGGGCAATTATTAATAGATAAAGGAAAATTATTCAGACAAGAGAAAGATGAATGGAATAAACCTGAAGCTTTTCTCTATTTATAGAAAACAAAAAGTGTTTTTTGCTGACGAATTAAGTCATGCATGGAGGATGCAATAAATGAGAGGTTTAAAGGAAAGATTTAATTTAGACAAACTTAAAAGTAATTTAATAGGTTCTCAGGTTTGGAGATCCATGTTTCGACATGGCTACGAAGATACACCGAGAAACAGAGTATTAATGGTTGTAGACAATCTCTGGCTCCACCTCCATCCAACAAAAATTCGAAGACACGCAATTAGAATCCGGTTTACATGGTGTATGGGAGGAATTACTTTTCTTCTATTTCTTTATCTTGTAGTAACAGGTGTTGTTTTAATGTTTTACTATAGACCAGTGGGCCAATATGCTTATGCGGACATCAAATTCCTTGAGTTTGATGCACCTTTTGGAATGTTTATGCGTAATATGCACAGATGGGCTGCCCACGCAATGGTTATTGCTGTTTGGCTCCATATGTTACGTGTTTTTATGACTGGTTCATATAAACAACCTAGAGAATTCAACTGGGTTATCGGGGTTTTACTTTTGACAGTTACGTTACTTCTTAGTTTTACTGGATATTTATTACCATGGGATCAATTAGCTATGTGGGCTGTAACAGTTGGGACCAATATGGCCAGAGCCACTCCACTTCTCGGTAGTGAGGGACCATTTGCAGAGTTCGTTGGTGTTACTCCTAGGCTTGATGCGCGTTCTGCACTACTTGGGGGGACTATCGTTGGACCACCCACTTTACTCAGATTCTATGTTTTGCATTGTATAGTCATACCGCTTATAGCATCAATTTTAATGATGGTGCATTTTTGGAGAATCAGAAAAGATGGTGGAATTTCTGGTCCTTTATAATAATTTCTTGATTTGAAAGGCACTGAGATTGGCTAAAGAAGATAAGGTTATTGGTTCTGCTGAAGACATGCCACAAACTAGCTGGGAAAGGGTTAATGACAAGGTTCATGTTTGGCCCTATTTAACCCGCCTTGAGTTTATGTGCGCTATTATTATCACCCTAGTTTTGGTCGTCTGGTCAATCTTAATTGATGCACCTTTAGAGGAACCTGCCAACCCATCAGTAACACCTAATCCCTCAAAAGCTCCTTGGTACTTCCTTGGCCTACAGGAAATGTTAGTTTATTTCGATCCTTGGATGGCAGGTGTTGTGTTACCTACTCTAATTATTATAGGTCTAATGGCTATCCCCTATATTGATGTAAATCCGAAGGGTAACGGTTATTATTCCTACAAAGAAAGAAGATTTGCCATACTTACCTTCCTTTTTGGTTTTCTAGTACTTTGGGTTTGGTTAGTCATACAGGGAACTTTTATGAGAGGACCAGGATGGAACTTCTTTATGCCATGGGAATATTGGGATTCACACAAAGTTGTGGCTTTAACTAATGTAGATTTTCCTTATTGGCTTGGGTTTAGAGACTACTGGGTACAAGCTGCTGTTGGAGGATTATCTATCGTAGCACTTTATGCAACAATTCCAATTTGGTACTTTTTTAGAAGAAACACTGAAAAAATGAAAAACAAAGGGTTGGTAAGATATAATATAGAAGCATTCCTGTTTGTTACTATGATGGGGCTCGTAATTAAAATGTTGCTTATAATCTTCTTAAATATTAAATACATAATGGTTACACCTTGGATTAACTTTTAAGGGATTATAAATGGTTCAAGAAAGAGATAAAAAACACCTATGGTGGGATGCTTGTGGGTTTAAAGTGATAATCTTCTTAGCGATTGGTATAGGTACATACTTCTTTTTAGCATAAAATTCAAATTAATTTTCTGGCCAAGTCTGCAACCCTCTTGAAATTAAAATTTCTTTCAACTTATTCACATTGATTAATTCCATAGGCGCACCTTCTGAGTATTTCTGAACTTCTTCAGAGAAGTATCCAGTAGTTATTAAAATACCTTTTAATGCAGCTTCTGCTCTAACTGTATCAGACAACCCTATTACTCTTATTGAAGAAACATATTCTCCTTCTGGAACTAAAATGCCATGTACAATATAGTTCCCACCAACTATTTCCATAGGGTTGTTAGCTAAAATATCAATTTCACGACTATTAACCCAATTTGTTTCTAAAATTTGCATACCTAGATCATCTAATATTTCTCGGATCATTTTTTCAAAAGACTCTAGTGAAATTGACCTAAGAATTTCTATATCTTTATCATCTCTCATTTCATCTGCAGCTTCTTCCATAGCTACATTAGTAGTTGTTTTTTTAACAAAGAAAATTAATACAAATCCTACAAATAAAGCAAAAACAACAAGTTCTAGCATAAAACGTACCCCTGAATTGCAAAAATTAAAATAAAAAGGGTCAAAGAAAAGTACAGGACAGAAGGGAAACTAACGAATCATACGATCATAGACTTCGTTTTTTTTCCCCTGCTCTATTAGTTCATCGTGCTTAAAAGCTTGCGAGAGAGCTAACCAGCAGTAATAGATAACCAAAGGAAGCATAATAGCAATTGGGATATTGTCAGGTTTTGTGAGTATAGCAAGAAAGTTTTCCATTAATAATCCACCCTAAAAATAATATAAAATGCAACTACATTTTGAATGATTTTAAACTTTCGATCAACACTGCTAATGAATTGAAAATTTGTTAACAAAAATTCAAAAAATAGTTGATGTATAACACCTGCCTTTGTTAACATAATGAAAGTAATGCCCGTAAACGTTTCTAGAGGATTTTCTATTGCCACATTTTATTTTTGATTCTTGCATTGGTTGCGACGTTTGTTTGCCTGTTTGCCCTACAAAAGCAATTACAGGAGAGTCGAGGGAAATATACAAAATAGACCCTACCTTATGTATTGATTGTGGAGTATGTGGAAAATATTGTCCTGCAGCCGCTATACAAGATGACGCAGGAAATATAATAGAAAATATCAAACATAAAGATATGCCTAAGGCATTTGTCATGGAAGAGAATTGTACCGGTTGTGTATGGTGCGTGGATATTTGTCCTTTCGATTGCATTATCATGTCTGATTCATCAGTTGAAAGAGATCATAGTCAGGTTGCCGTAGTCGATGAAAGCAAATGTGTAGGTTGCAGGCTATGCGAAGAAATATGCAATAAAGGAGCAATTATAGTTCCGAAACATTCTGATGAAGCTGAATACATGACTCCATTCATGCATGAATTTGTCACTTCACCTTTAAGAGCTTATTGATAAGTTCCCTTGATGTTATCCAGTTATTCTTAGCTACAAAATTTTCTTTGAAGGCAAACTATGGAACCAATATTAAAAAATAGGGTACCTGCCAGAATTCTTGATATTACAGAGATGGTGACTGAATATGCACCAGGATATGAGAAATTTATTAATGAAGCATTTCTTTTCACTGCCAATTTCCATACTGGCCAGTTTAGGAGTTCTGGACAACCCTATATTTCTCATCCCCTAGAAGTAGGATTAATGTTGGCAGAAATGAAACAAGATCCCGAAACTATTGCTGCAGGGTTACTCCATGACACCTTAGAAGACACTCGGGCTACAAAAAATGAGATAAATGAAAATTTCGGTGAAATAACTGCAAACCTAGTAGATGGAGTAACAAAATTAAATCGGCTAGATATTCCAAATACGAGAACAAGACAAGCAGAGAATTACCGAAAGATGTTAGTCGCAATGTCTAATGATATTAGAGTTATAATAATCAAGTTAATTGATCGTTTACATAATGCTATGACTCTTGAGTATCTCCCAAATGAAGCCAGAAAAAGAATAGCCCTCGAGACACACGAGGTATATGCACCTCTCGCAAATCGACTAGGAATTGGTTGGTTAAAAGAAGCTCTTGAAGATATATCATTTAAACATTTATATCCTGAAGAAAATGAAAAAATTGAAACCCTATTAAAAGAGGGGCTAGAAGATATAGAAACTTATCTTGAAAACGTAAAATTAGAAGTTGAAAAAGAAATGGCAAAAAATAGGATAAATGGCATTTTAAGTAGTCGATACAAATTAAACTCTAGTATTTTCAGAAAAATGAAATCTCAAAATCTAGATTTTCATCAGGTATTTGATATATGCGGAATTAGAATTGTCGTCGAGAGTCCAATGGATTGCTATTCCGTTTTTGGCTTACTTCACACAAAATGGAAACCTATACCTGGGAGATTTCGAGACTATATCGCTCTTCCTAAATCTAATTTATACCAGTCTCTTCACACAACCGTCATTGCGATGAACGGGCAAAGAGTTGAATTTCAAATTCGCACTAAAGAAATGGACCAAGTTGCAAATGAAGGATTAGCTGCTCATTGGCAATATAAGGAAAATAGGAATTTAGACAAAGATACTTTTGATAAGTTTAAATGGCTAAGACAAATTATTGAAAACATGAGTGATGAAACAGACCCTGGCAGTCTCCTTGATTCTTTCAAAGTAAACTTATTTGAAGACGAGGTTTTCGTTTTCACACCAAGAGGAGATGTTAAAAGTTTCCCAAAAGGTTCTAGTGCTTTAGATTTTGCTTTTGCTATACATTCTGAAGTAGGAATACACTGCGTAGGTGCTAAAATCAACGGCCGCGTCGTCCCTATAACAAAAGAGTTAGAAAACGGAGACGTGATAGAAGTTGTTACAAATGAAAATAGAACTCCAAGTCCTGAGTGGCTACATTCTGTTTTAACTCCAAAAGCAAAACAAGAAATCAAAAATTGGCTTAGACAGCAACAAAAGTTCCGTTCTACTCTTTTAGGAAGAGAACTCTTAGATCATGATTTAAAAAGAATCGATCACGAATTAAAAACACCTATTCAGGATAAAGACCTACTACCTATTACTGAAAAAATGGGATTCAAAACTATAGATGATCTTCTCGCTGCAATAGGCTTTGGCAATTTAATGTCAAAAGAAGTTATGCAGCACCTACTTCCTGAAAATGTTATAGAAGATTTCGAAAAACGTGAAAATTCAAGAATAAGAAGATTTTTGCGTCGTATAACTAAAAGATCCAATACAGGCATTAAGATAAAAGGTCATGATGAGAAACTAATAAGATTTGCGAAGTGTTGCGACCCTATACCGGGAGATCCTGTGACTGGATTTATAACACGTGGCAAAGGTATCTCGATTCATGCAAAAGACTGTGAGAATATCAGTGAATTCTTAAACCAAGAAGAACAATTACTAGAGGTAGACTGGGATGTATCTGAAAGCAAAGAATTACATCCAGTTCCCTTATCTCTTGAAGCAAAAGATGAACCCGGAGTTCTCGCCGAGATTAGTGCTTCTATAGCAAAATGTGATGCAAACATTGCATGGCTTAGTGCAAAAACCCACAAACAGATTGCAGGCATACAACTAGAGGTGCAGGTTTATGACCTAAAACATCTAAAAAAAGTGACAAAAAGTATAAGAAAGTTAAGTACAATAAAATCCGTTAATAGGCTACATCCATCTATAGCCAGGAATACAAAATATTACGAAAATGAAACATAATTGAATTTATTACGACAACCCTGCTCTGTTACTTTCCTTTACTTGTCTATTCACTAAATTTATTGGCCACTCCCCAGAGAGTACACGCTTAACTTCATTAGGTGCTCCCTTTTGTAAACCAACCATAGATTCTTCGCTATACCAAGCAGCATGAGGATTAATAATAACATTCTCTCGATTTCTTAGTGGATGGGAATTAGGTAAAGGTTCAGGGTCGGTCGTGTCTAAAGCACAACCAGCAATTTTTCCATTGTCCAATGCTTTCACCAAAGCATCTGTTTCGATAATTGGACCTCTCGAACAATTTACCAAATAAACAGAAGATTTCATTAAATCAAAAGCAGAATCATTAACCATACCTCTCGTTTCATCTATGAGTGGGGGATGAACTGAAATATAGTCAGAATCTTTATACAATTCTTCTAATTCTACCTTTTTAGCAGGAATATCAAATTGACCATCTTCGACAAATGGGTCACTGAAGAGGATCTTCATTCCAAATGAAACTGCTCTTTCAGCAACCATTCTTGCAATATTACCAAAACCAATTAGGCCCAGAGTACTACCAGACAAACGAAAAATTGGTTTGCCAGGAGGCACTTCCCATTTTCCATTTCGAACAGATCTATCATAAAAAGAAACTTTCCTCGCAGTAGAAAGAAGAAGTGCCATAGTATGTTCCGCGACTTCTTCAATACAATACGTTGGATTATTAGTAACAATTATCCCACAATCAGTAGCAGCATCAAGATCAATAGTATCCACTCCTATACCATAACGTGCAATTATTTTACAATTTGACATCTTTTCCATATGCTCACGAGTTATTGGACCTGCATATGTATTTAATAAAGCCTCACAATCTGAAGCTTCTTCAATAAATTCGTCCGGTGACTTAGTTTGCATAGCTATAATTTCACAAATTTCACCTAGAATCTCATTTTCCCGATCAAGATTATCCCAAACATAATCTGTGAGTACTACTTTAGACTTTCCCGACATAATAATCCCCTTAAATCTTCTCTATTAGTAATAATCTCAGTCTTAGCTAATACGACATATTAAAACATAAAAAATTTTAAATTTCATTCTCTGATAAAAGATTATATAATGACTCAACTATTAGTTTAGCCCTATAGGAATCTAATTTGTACGATAAAACAATTCAAAACTTACGTCTTCATGCTGATGATTGTATTTTAGTTATAGTAGATACACAGGAACGCTTAATGTCATCTATGGAAGAAAAAGTAAGGGTTCTGGTTTCAAAAAATATTTCTATATTAATTCAAGTAGCCCAATACTTAAAGATTCCCATAATAATCACAGAACAGTACCCAAAAGGCCTAGGGAAAACATTAAATGAAATAAGTTCTATCGCAACCAATATTATTCCTCTTGAGAAAATTTCATTCAGTTGTATGGGTTCTGAAGAATTTTCCAATTCAATAAGAAATCTAAAAAGAACCAAAATTTTATTAACTGGTGTTGAAACCCATATTTGCTGCTATCAGAGTACTCTAGACTTACTTGAAAGTGGATTTATTGTTCATGTCATCTCCGATGCGACATGTTCAAGAAATAAACATAATTGGCAAATTGCTCTAAACTCTCTAAAAGATGCTGGCTCGTATATTTCGACAACAGAACAAGTTATTTTTGATCTTGCTCGTGTTGCGGGAACTGATGTGTTTAAATTGATTTCATCCTTAGTAAAATAGAAATTCCAACAATTAAATTTTATTTGAAAGGTAACAATGAAAGATTTAAATAAAGAAAAAATCAAAATTGCTGTGATTTATGGAGGAAGGTCAAAGGAACACGACGTAAGCGTTGAGTCTGGAGAGAGTATAATAGAAACACTCACAAATAATAATTCATACAAAGTATTCCCAATTCTAATAGACAAAGAAGGAAAATGGTTTCTTACAGAAGAAGAAGTTTTTCCCTCCACATCTCCAAATAAAGAAGGCAATCTTGTCAAGAAAAACGGAGAAAAAATAAAAATAGATATTTTTTTTCCAATTCTTCACGGAAGGTATGGAGAAGATGGAACAATTCAGGGATTATTTGAGTTATCTGGAGCAAATTTTATAGGTTCGGATTGTAGATCCTCCGCAATTTCAATCGACAAAGCTGTTACAAAAGCTATTCTTCGCTCATCGGGATTACCAGTACTTCCTTTTATTTCTTTTACTTCAAAAGAATGGAAAGAACAAAAAGAAAAAATTCTTACAAATTTAGAAAATACTATTGAAACCCCACTTTTTATTAAACCTGTTGCACAGGGAAGTAGTTTCGGTGTTCACTTTGTAAGAGAAAAATCCAATATTGAAAATATAATTGAAAAATCCTTCGAATTTGACGATAAGATCATGATAGAAGAATTCGCTGACGGAAGAGAGATTGAATGCGCTATTCTAGAGAATAGAGAAAATAACCCGTCAATCCTATCAAGTCCTTTAATGGAGATAATTCCAAAAAGTGAATGGTATGATTTTGATTCTAAATACACCGACGGAATGGCGGATTTAATAATTCCTGCAGAGTTAGATGAATCTACAAAAAAGAAAATACAAGAATATGCGAAATCTGCATTCAGGATTATTGGATGTTCTGACCTAGCAAGAGTTGATTTTTTTTACAGAGAAGCAGAAGGCGAAATATTCATCAATGAAGTCAACACTCTCCCAGGTTTTACCAAATTAAGTGGTTTTCCAAAAATGATAGATGCAGCAGGAATTTCTTACGAAATGATGATAGAAATTTTAATAGAAAATAACAGAAAATAATTTATTTTCAAATATTTACAAATTTAAGTTAACACAAATTCTATATTTATTGTGTATAAATACTCTCTCTCGTTGAGGGATTATCATACTTTCCTTCTTTAATTGAAAATTTTTGCAAAAGAACTTGATACAAACCCAGTCCTCCTCGATAAAATGCAGTAGATGAGCATACTAGCCATAGCCTATATATCCTATATATTCGCTCTCCAACCATATCTCTAATCTTTTCTGCGTGTTCTTCAAGATTATGAAACCAATCACGACACGTTTTTGCATAATGTAATCGCAAATTCTCTACATCAAGAATTTCCCATCTTTCTTGCTCCATCACATTCATAATATTTGTTATATTATCTAATTCTCCGTTTGGGAAAACATTTTTTTGGAGAAAATCATTCTGACTTGTTTCAACCCGAAACTTTTGACAAGTGATCCCATGGTTCAGAAATAGACCATCATCTTCTAATCTGTTTCTTACATTCTTAAAGAAAGAAGGATAATTTGCAATTCCTATATGTTCGATTATTCCAATAGCAGATATCTTAGAAAACTTCTTTTCTAAGGGAAAATCTCTATAATCCATATGCAAAACTCTACATCTATCAGACAAACCTTCCCTCTTAATCCAATCACTAGCCCACTTAGCTTGTTCTTTCGAAAGAGTGACCCCAGTCGCATTTACTCCATAATGTTTGGATGCCCAAATCGCTAAACTCCCCCAACCGCAACCAATATCTAAATATGAGTCTTTAGAATGCATACGCAATTTCTTGCAAATCAAATCCATTTTATCTTTTTGGGCATTTTCTAATGTTTTTTCAGCAGATCTGTAATATGCACACGTATAGAGCATATTCTCGCACAGAAGCAATTTATAAAATTCGTTAGAAAGATCATAATGAAATGAAATTGCTTGGGCATCTGTTGTTTTAGTTCGGTTTTCTTTAATACTCATTTTTCCCTCAAATCATCCTATCCCGAACGCGCCCTCTAAAACAAAACGCCTTCTTAACCAAGCATTCTTACACATTATCTTCGCGATATTTTGTGTAAAATTACTAGGCAATAATTCTATAAACTTATCCCCCAAGGTAATCTGACCATTCCCATAAAGTGTGTAAATTTGTTCTTGATAGTTATCAAGACTTTTATAAGAATCAAGAAAATCTATTATATTCTCGCTTGCCAAATTTGAACTCTTAATTGCCGGACCTATACCCTCACCACTGAAATCTTGGGCGAGACCAGCAGCATCTCCAACTAGTAGAAATCTTTCACCTATAATACTCCTAACAGATGTTCTATATATAGAATACGCATGTCCTTTAAATTTAGTAAGACAAATTCCTTCTCTTATCCTTCCAGATTTTCTGAGAATTCCCAAAAATCTTTTTAATCTTTCGTGAACACTTGGTTCTTTTCCAATACAACCTACTCCAATATTAAGATAATCGCCTTTCGTAAAATACCAAGCATATCCATTAAAATCAGGTTCCGGAAACAACTCAGGCAAACCATAATTTGGAGCAATTGATTCCAAGACATTAGTACCTATATTTGTTTCACTCTCTTGTGTTAAAACAACCGATTCCTCTGATGAAATTGAACCAGAAATTCTTGCAACTGGACAAGTATGCCCACCTGCTCCAACAACAATGGTAGATTTAAATTCTTCTTTATCTGAATAAATCGTAACTGAATCATTGTTAAATTTTATATTTCGGACACGCACTCCGCAACGGACATCCACACCTTCTTCTTTTGCTCGATTCAATAAAAAATGATCAAATTCATATCGGATGATTCCATAACTAGCGGGTTCATCCCACTTTGTCTCATAAGACTTACCTTCACAATCAATAAATATCGAAGAAAATGGTTGAATCGTTAAGGGATAGTCATCTGGATCTAATTCAAGGTCAATCAACGCCTGCTTCGTAACCCAACCAGCACATAATTTAACACGAGGAAACATTGAAGAGTCTAATAGTAAAACTTTTTTTTTGGATAAAGCAAGTTTTCTGGCAACGGTACTGCCAGCAGGACCTCCACCTACGACAATCACATCCCACAATTTTGAATTTACAACATCCATATTTTTATTCCAAAAATTATTTTTTTCATAAATGGAATCTCTAAATAATCAAAGCAATCTGCTGCTGCAATCGACTCAAACAAATCTCCTTCTATATCTATCAACTGATCACAATATGCCTCCGCAAAATTTGCGGCCGAGGGATTTAATAAAATTTTTTTTAAAATTTTCATAGATGAAAAATGAATCTTTACAGGTTGAACTTTTCTACCAACTTCGATTTGAGTACCGTCCCACAAAACGAATGTCAGTCCATATTCAAGATCAGAAAACAAGGAAGTCAGAATCTCAGAAAGCTTAGAAGTTCCACCATTTTCTAAAGATTTCATTTGTGTAGTCATATTGGCCACCAAAATGTGTTCTTTTATTGAAAATTTATTTTAAAAATACGACAATATGAAGTCAATAGTTCTTTTTGAAGAGTATCAAAAAATGTAGGGGTAGATTAAAAATTAATAGTCACTAATACAACACCGATTACTATTGTAATTGATGCTAACACTACTCGAGGTGTTATTTTTTCTTTGTTTCCTAAAATTAATGGCGCAAGAAAAAGAGTGAACAATGGAACTGTTGCAACTAATGGAGAAACTTTATAAACCTCGCTTTTGCTTAGCGCAAAAAGCAGAGTGAATTGAGCAGATGCCATTGCAATTCCTGAAAGAATAAAATTTCTACTACTTCTTGAATTAAAAATAAATGGCTGCCAATTATTACTCAATTTCAAGAAAATAGGCCCGAAAATAGATGCTGACAAACCTTGAGTAAATCCTGCAAGCAATAAAGATGTATGAGGTTCAATACCTGTTTTCCTTAGAGCATGAGCCAATCCAAAACACATTGCAGAAATTAGAGGAAGGAAAAGAAACTTCGATCTTCCCATTTTCTTTCTGTCTCCTCCCGAAATAAAAACTATGCCCATAACCACAAGAATGATTCCAATCCAAACAAAAAGAGATGGCCTTTCTCCAAGAATAAAAAAGGCAGACAATGCCCCGAAGATTGCATGGGTGTTCGAAACTGCATTTGTTCTAGCAACTCCAATACGTTCTATAGACATAAAAAGAAATAATAAAGAAAGAGCGGGAGACGACAATCCAGCTAAAATAAAAAACCACATATTGTTTGCAAATGTAAAATTTGAGAAGTCCACAAAAAAGAGTGAAAATGCAAAAAGAAGAAATTGAGTTTGCAAGACTACAAAACTACCTGTTTGCGGGGTACTAGAATCCAACCCTCTTCGAGTTAGTATGCTTGATAAAGCAAAGAAAAAAGCGGGAATCAACCCAAGAAAATCTATTGTCTAATCTCCTTTAACATATAAGATTTAATTATATTTCTCCGAAGACTTCTGAATTTACTAGACCTAAGGGCATCAATCCAGAAAGAGCGTCTGTAAGGTTTTTGCAGGTTTTCTCAATTGCAAGATTCTGTGTTTCAGGAGTTCTCGATGAGTTATGAGGTGAAATAAAAACGTTTTCAAGACTCCATAAAGGATGATTCTTTGGAAGTGGCTCTGGATCTGTAACATCCAATCCTGCCCCATAAATCTTTCCTGATTTGATCCCATAATAAAGATCATCAGTTACTACTATTTCACCTCTAGAAACATTAACAAGTATACAATTTTCTTTCATAAGACTTATAGTTTCCTTGCAGATCAAACCTCTTGTTTCCTTTACTAAAGGCAAAGACAAAACAATAAAGTCTGAAATCCTAAATATGGTTTCTAAAGATACAAACTTAATTTCAATACCTTTGCAAATAGAAGAATCCGGAGTCCTAGTATTTACGTAAATTTCCATCCCAAAACCTTTTGCAATTTGAGCAACATGCAATCCAATATTTCCTAGACCAACTATCCCTATTTTCTTTTTTGCAAGCTGAACTCCAAGTGTATGCTTCCATTCTTCTTGCGCATCACGCATCCAAGCATGGCGTGAAATATGTAAAATCATAAGAAAAACATGTTCAGAAACTGCCTGCCCTCTCACTCCTTCTACATTACAGACCATCACTCTCGACTCAGTTGCAAATTTCAAATCTATATTGTCTATTCCTGCACCCGGTTTTACAATGACTTTTAAATTGGTCGCTTGAGAAATCATTTCTCTTGTAACTTGAGAAAAGACGGTGACAATGGCATCCGTTTCTGGCAAATAGTGTTTTAAAACATCTATTTCAAAACTTTCTGGATATATTATCTCATTTCCAGTCCCATTCATCTTTTTTTGTAATTCTAATTTCCAAGCAGGGGACGTGAGCAATGGATCTACAGCCAAAATCCTTCCCAAAACATTCTCCTCTTTACCAGTTTACTCTTCGTTCAGGATTTCTTTTATAGACACGGATCTTTTTTGTTGATCGCTCAGCAGAATCGCTCTCATAATCGCGAGAGCACGCAATCCTTGAATACCAGATACTTCCGGTTCCTCATGATTGCGGATCGCAGAATGTAAATCTACAAATTGTTCTTTATTAGCTAAGTTACGACCATTAATAAAATCTAAATCTAGATTTATGTATTCCGCTTCCCATGCTTCCTGTCCCTCTCTTTGAATTCTTGGCATATGCGAATTAGACATAAGTAGATTTGCTTTAGAACCTTGAATTTCAAAAGTAAAAGACATCGGGGAAAGATAAGAGCCAGAAATAATTGCTATCTGCCCAGTACTAAAACGTAAGATAGATGCAGCTGAATCTTTTGTCATGGAAGGACCACCAACTTTGCCACAATTGGCGGTAACTTCAACAACTTCCCCAAACAAAAACTCCATCACATCTGCAAGATGAATAGTATAACTATACAGAGGTCCACCTGGATTCTCTAACGGATCCCATCTCAGACTTTCTGCACCTGCAACAAGACCTAAGTTTCCTGAAAATTGAGACATAGCAATGCTTACCATTCCTAAATTACCCTTGGAAACATACTCTTTTGCAATACGGAACATAGGCCATCTTCTAAAATTTTGTCCAATATGTAGTTTTACATTTTCTTCTTCACATACACGAATAATTTCTTTCGCCTCTGATATTTTCAAAGACATCGGCTTTTCAAGGTGGATATGTTTTCCCGCACGTGCAGAAGATATCGCATGTTCAAAATGAACACCATTAGAAGACGCTATAACTACTGCTTCAATATTATTGTTTTCAAGAAGATTATTTAAGGAAGAGTGGTTCTCAGTATGAAATTTTTCGGCAAATTTCTCTCTCGATTTTTTAGTTCTAGCAAAACATCCTTCTATTTTTGCCGATTTAGATTCTAAAGCTGCCTCAGCAAGAACACTTCCCCACCATCCGAGACCAACGAAACCTAAACCTATTGGATTTTCAATTGACAATTAAGACACTCACTCGATAATTTTTAACTCAGGAACACTTGTTGGCGCAGAGGAATTAACTATTGCGATTTGCAATGCAACATTTCTAGCGGCTTCCTTAAAAGCTTGCGCTACGGGATTCTGATTTTCACTAGCAACTATTGGAGAACCTTGATCTCCACCAAGACGAACTTTTACATCTAGCGGAATTGAACCTAGGAAAGGAACCTCATATTTCTCTGCTGCCCTCTCCCCACCACCTGTATCGAAAATATTTTCTCGATGATTACAGGAAGGACATTCGTAATAACTCATATTTTCAATAATACCAAGAATAGGAACATCCGTTTTACGAAACATTTGCAATCCTTTTCTAGCATCCAACAGAGCTATATCTTGTGGAGTAGAAACAATCACTGCTCCTGCTAGTGAAACTTGTTGAACTATTGTCAATTGCGCATCTCCAGTACCAGGAGGAAGATCAAGAATCAAATAATCCAAATCTCCCCAAACCGTTTCTGACAAAAACTGAGTCAAAGCCTTCATCACCATAGGCCCCCTCCAAATTACTGGACTATCTTCGTCAATTAAAAATCCCATAGACATTACTCTTACTCCATGGGCTTCTAAAGGATAGATACGATTTTTTTCATCTGCATGAGGTCTTTCGTTTGGAATCCCAAGCATTAAAGGTTGACTAGGTCCATATATGTCAGCGTCTAGAATACCAACATCAGCACCCTCTGAAGATAAGGCAAGAGCTATATTCACAGCGACGGTTGATTTACCCACTCCACCTTTTCCGCTGGCTACAGCCAAGATGTTTTTTACTCCAGGTACAGACATCTTACCAGGAGTAACAGCAGAAGAAGCAATATTACTTGCAAGACGCACATTCACACTTTTAACTCCTTCAAGTGTTCCAACAGCCATCTTACATTCTTCTAAAAACTGGTCTTTTCTTGGATGTGCAGGAGTAATTAATTCTAGAGTAAATGCAACAGAATCTCCACAAATTTGAATATCTTTAATCATTTTAAGACTTACAAGATCTTTACCAAGATCCGGATCTTTAATCTTAGTCAATGCATCTAAAACATGACTCTCGCTTACCTCTTGCATTTCCAACTCCTTATGAACAAACTAAAAAAATTCTTTTAATTAAAAAAAATAGTTATAACATTTTCTATTCTAAAACATTGAGAAAACAAAATGAAACAATATTGAGACTTGAGACGAAATATTCTAGCAATTATAATTCTATCCGTTTTATGATTTAATCTACAGATTAACTAAGGAGTCGAAAAAGTTGAATATCATAGTTTGTATTAAACAAGTCCAGGATCCAGATATTCCACCTAGAGATTTTAAGGTCGATGAAGAAAAAATGGAGATCTTGCCGCCTGCAAATGTCTCTCCTGTGATCAGCACCTTTGATGAGAATGCTGTTGAAGAAGCAATAGCACTTAAAGAAGAACACGGAGGTAAAGTTACTGTAGTTACCGTTGGCCCTGAAAATTGCAAAGACTCGTTAAAAAAATGTTTAGCTATGGGTTGTGATGATGCAATCCTCCTCAATGATAGTTGTTTTGAAAACTCCGATGCTTTTGGGATTGCTCGTATATTAGCAGCTGCAATTAAAAAAGTAGGAGAATTTGACATAATCTTATGCGGAAGATTAAGTAGTGACTGGGGATTTGGATCTACAGGTCTTGCTTTAGCAGAGGCTCTTGGCCTTCCGAGTGTAGGCCAATTACAAAAAATTACTGTAGAAGGAACAGAATTGATTTGTGAAAGAGCACTTGAGGATGGTGTAGAAGTTGTGAAAGTAAAAACACCTTGCCTGCTAACCGTCAGTAATGAGATAAATACTCCTCGATTACCTTCTGTAAAAGGCATTCTCATGGCCTCCCGCAAACAACTACCTATCTGGAAAAGCACAGACATAGATGTAGATGAATCAAAGATAGGAGACTCTGCAAACACTTTAGAACTTACTAAACTTTACAAACCTGTATTTACCGGCAACTGTGAATTTATTGAAGATGAAAGTCTGGAAGAAGCTGCTAAAAAATTAGCTATGCGTCTTCGCGAAGACAAAATCATTTAGGAGACTGACAATGTCTAAAGATGTTCTGATTTTAGCTGAAACGGCAGGTGATAAACTTGCGCTTGTTAGTAGTGAGTTGTCAGGTATTGGCAGGAAGTTGGCTGATGATATAGGTGGTAATCTAGTTGCAATCATTTTAGGACCAGAAGGTACTAAAGAATTATCAAAAGGCTTAATTTCACTTGGAGTTGATAAAGTTGTTGTTGGAGAATTAGATATTTTCGATGGATATACTAATTCGTTCTATTTGGAAGGAATTGACGCTGCCGTCAAGGAATGCTCTCCGCATACTTTCCTTGTTGCAAACACTTCAATTGGCAGAGATATTGCACCCAGAATCGCATTCCGTCACGATGCCAGTTATGCCCATGATTGTACAGAATTATCTTACGAAGATGAAAAACTGTGTGCAGTTAGGCCTATTTGGGGTGGAAGTGCTATTAGCCATGTAAAATCAAAAACAGAAAGCCTTTCCATTGCTTCTTTAAGAGCAAAAGCGTTGCCAATGGCAGATATTGCAGAAGGAAGAACTGGCGATTTAGTTGAACTGAATATTTCTATGGAATCAGGAGAAACACAAATGAGTTTCCTAGAAGCAAAAAAAGTTCAATCTGAAGGAGTGAGACTTGAAGATGCCGAAATTGTTGTCAGTGGAGGCAGAGGACTGGGTGGAGCTGAGAATTTCTCGCATTTAGAAGAATTAGGAAAGGTTTTAAAAGCAGCTGTAGGTGCTAGCAGAGCAGCTGTAGACGCTGGATGGGTACCTACTCAAATGCAAGTTGGACAAACTGGAAAAATTGTAAGTCCTAACTTATATATTGCAGTTGGAATTTCCGGCGCAATGCAACATATGGTTGGCGCTGGGCCAAGTAAAAATATAGTAGCAATCAATACAGATGCAGATGCGCCTATTTTCCAACGCGCTCGTTATGGCATAGTGGGAGACTATAAGAAAGTCATTCCCGCACTCACAGAGAAATTCGAAGAACTTTTACAAAGTTAAAGAAACTTTATTTCTCAGATAAAAATTATTCTTCGATTATTGCAACAGCTCTGATTGGACTCCCAGTTCCCTCCGAAAACTTAAGTGGAAATCCTACAAAAAGAAATTCACCAATCCCAATCAAGGATTCTAAGTTACATAGACTTTCCATATGAGTTATATTTCTTTCCCAACAAGCCTTATGCACTAAGGCATTCTCATCACCCTCTTCTGGTCCGGGTCTCATTGAATCAATCCCAAAGCTTACTATTTCTTGATCTGCAAGCCATTCTGTTGCTTCTACACTTACACCGGGATTATCAGAAGAATAAGCAGGAGTTGGGAAAGTCCGTTCATGATGACCGGTACAAAGCAAAATTGTACCGCCCTTAGGAATAGATAATCCAGACTTTTCGACTGCTTCTTGAAGATGCGCAGGAGTAATTATACTTCTTGCCTCCATATGTCGGAGATCAAGGCATATTCCTTTGACATAACAATTTTCTAGCGGATATTTATCAATGCTAGTTGCATCTTTGTGGAAATGTCTAGGTGCATCTAAGTGAGTTCCACCGTGATCTGGCATACTGAAATAGTGAACAGAATTTCCCCAGACATTTCCTGAATCTACAAACGCATCTTCATGAGATTTCCAAACTCCTTTAATTATTGGAGGTTGGCCAGGATAATTTGGAGTTCTATGATAAATCTCCCTAGTTAAATCTATAAATTTTGGCATTGCAAACACTCCTTTTTTAGATAGAACATTTCAAAATATGAAGTCCGTGATTTTTATCTGTAACATATATGTACCCTCTTCTATCTACTAATACGTCCTCGCTCTGAGTGACCAATGTTTCAGGTAGCAATCCAAGTCTTTTAGTTGGATCTGAAGGTATGTAATACGCTATCTCTTTTGGAAGATCTGGATCAGAAATATCATAAATTCTCAACCCAGCATTAAAATAAGTAAGATAAATCCTATCTTCTTTTTGCTCTAAACATTCTAGTCCTTGTGCATGATGTTGATTATGAGGACCAAATCGTCCTCCCCTTTCACAGAAATTTTTGTGAGTATATCCTTTTGGTGGTTCAGGAACTGGAAACAAACTTTTTAAACGAGGATTCGTCTCATCACTTATATCTATAATTGCCGTATAATTAAGTGGCTCATCGCATTTTTCTTTTAGGGCCTCACTATTAGCAATCGCAAAACCCTTAGAAAAATATGGATAAACTGTATGAACAGCTATTGCACTACCAAGAGGAGGATATATATTTAATCTACTCACAATTTTCGGATTTTGTATATCTTCTATATTTACGACAACCATCCCCCCCCTTGCATAGGGGAGATAGGCTCTTCCATTTTCGGCATGAGCAGGACCATGCTGAAAGATTCTAAGACCTTCTTGCAACTCCTCTTTTCCATCTTCTTTCTGCTCAGGCAAGGAAAATTTTGACACTTCTTTAGGAGAACTTGGATCACTAACATCTAGAATTCTATATATCTGACCATTATAACCTGGACAACAAGCAGACAGATGAGCGTACTTGCCACCATTATAGAAATTCCTGTGAGTGCCATCAGAACCTGTTTCCCAGTGGGACAATAACTTGGGCATAGTAGGATCTGTAGATACATCCCATATAAAGATTCCTTCAGCTTCTGGGGGATCATCTGGTCTAGTGCCCCATCCCGGTGGAATTTTCTCTAGAGAAGTAATTAATATTCCTTCTGCTACTTGAACTTGTAAAGTCCAGGTATTATCTGGTCCTTCTATAAAATTCAAATATTCAGGTTTGTCAGGTTCCGTTACATCTAAGACACTCCATCCACTGACCCAAAAGTGTGACAAATACAAATAAAACCGACCATTAACTTCTTGCATAGCGATTTTGAAAGCAGGTCTATCTTTTAAATCATTGTATCCAACCAAATCGATATTTTTAGATGCAATCGCCTCAGGGGCTTGAGAAATAGCCAAAAGAACCTCCTCTTCTTATCTCGAAAATGAATTTAATAACGTGTTGCACTACAACCACCACCATCAATAATAATTGATTCACCTGTAATACATGAAGAAAGATCAGAACAAAGAAACAATACTGTCTTTGCGCAATCATCCGGCGTAATAAATCTACCTATAGGAATACGTGACAGTCTCTCACTTTCTACTTCTTCTACTGATTTTCCAGTATAATCTGAAATTCTTTTATTCTGCATATCCATACGAGGTGTTTTTGTTGAACCTGGATTAATTAAATTTACTCGTATGTTGTCAGGAGCTAATCGCTTTGCTAGCAAATGTTTATAAGCTGCAATGCCCGCATTAGGAATGCAACCAGAACCCTGTAAAGATGCAGAGTGAAGTTGACTAAGACCAGACGTGAAAATTATCGAACCTCCACCTCTTTGCTTCATAGAAGGCACGACTAAACGTGCTAATCGAATTGCCGAACGTAATTTCAAATCAAAAGCAATATCAATTTCCTCATCTGTCGTATCTAAAGGGTCTGTTCTCCTACTAACACCTGCCACATTTACTAAAAAATCAATACCTCCAAATTCTTCGATACATTTATTAACGACTATTTCACAGGCATTACTTTCTGTCAGATCAATCGGAACAGCTATGGATTTTCCGCCATTTTTATTAATCTCAGTAACATTGTTTCTCAAGTTTTCTTCATTCCTTGCAGTCAATAAAACTGATGCACCAGCACGACTTAACCACTGAGCACAACCCAGACCTATACCTTGACTTGCACCAGTAACAATCGCACATTTTCCATTTAAATCAATATTTATCATTTTTTCCCTATCATATTAGAAGAAATAAAAGATATTTACTTATTAGACTTAGAAAAAATAAGTTTTATCTTTCAATCTTGGGTACAGATGTGAAACAAATTCAGTATATCCATTGAATATTTGTGTTCTTCTGCTCTGATTAGTCCCCAACATTCTTTCAGTTTTTTGAGACCACCTTGGATGATCAAAATTAGGATTAACGTTTGCCCAAAATCCGTATTCTTTAGGTTGGGCAATTTCCCAAAATGTCTTAGGCCTTTCCTCAACAAAGTCTATAGATACAATAGATTTTATACTCTTAAATCCATACTTCCAGGGTACGACTAATCGAATTGGCGCACCGTGTTGTTTCGGCAATGTTTTTCCGTATATTCCAGTAGCAAGAAAAGAAAGTTCATTCATTGCTTCTTCTATAGTGAGACACTCAACATAAGGCCATGAATACCAGGTTTGAAGTTGTCCTAATGCAACTCTACGATTTAAAAAAGTAGTAAAAACGACATATTTTGCACGACTTGATGGCACTACTCTTTTAATAAATTCAGACAGCGAAAATCCAACCCATGGAACCGCCATTGCCCAAGCCTCAACACAACGAAACCTATACAACCTTTCTTCCAAAGGCATGAGTTTGATTAAACGATCAATGTCAAAAAGAATCTTTTTTTTTGCAAGACCGTCAACAAGAACTTGCCAGGGTCTCACTTTCAGTCTTTGTGCAAGCCACGCAATATTCTTTGATGGACCAAATTCAAAAAAATTATTATATCTTGCAGCAATTATTTGGTTTGTAAGAGGTCTGTCCAATATATACTTATCGTTTCTTGGAACTACACTAAACCTATCTTTTTTCCCAATTGGCAATCTATTTTCACTATTAGTCTGCGCAGAGACATTGGAAATCGAAGAGGAACCAAGTATTATTGAGCTGAATGCGTACTTAACAAATTCTCTTCTTTTCAGGTATACATTTTCTGGTGTGGCAAGAGAATCTTTAAGCTTCCACTTTGAATTAAAAAAAATGTAGTTAACCCCCCTAATATTTCTTAAAGTTTTCAATCCTGCAACAATAATTTTTCGCAATACGGAGCCCTAGTCATGTACACAGGCTCATCTTCTGTTACAAGAATATGATCTTCAATCCTAACTCCTGCGCCTCCAGGTATACCATCAACAAAAATAAGAGGCTCGATTGCAAAAGTCATACCAGGTTCAAATTTAACCTCTTCAGCTCCCGGCATAACTTCCCCAACATATGGAGGTTCATTTGGAGAAATTCCACAACCATGACCAATAAATAATTTAATGAAGTTATTTTCCAACCCTGCGGAACGTGCTACTTCAATGAATTCTTGGGCAGAATCATCGTTTGTATATCCTGGCCTCATCTTTGCTATACCAGCTTTCAATGCTTTATAAACCGTTGTATAAACTTTCTGTTGCATTGGGTGAGGAGGTCCTCCTGCTAAAGTAGCTCTACCACAATCTCCAAAATATCCGTTCCAACATGCTCCAATATCTATAAAAACAACATCTCCGTTTCTTATGATTTTATCCGTTGGGAATCTAGTTGGAGGTGCCATGTGTTCACCAGAAGCAACAAAAGGTGATGCCAGATGACCAAATTCTCCACCATGTGTAAAAAGAGTTTTCATTGCTTCTGCAGCTACATCATATTCTCTAACACCTGGCTTAGAGTTTTCAATTGCAGTCATTGTTACAGAATCAGCAATAGCACAAGCCTGCATCAAACAAGCAACTTCGTCAGGAGTTTTATTTACTCTGCTGAGATACATAAATCTTTCACCATCAACGAAATTCGCTTCAGGAAAATATTTTTCTAATGCAGATCTTTGCATAAATGTGTGACCATCAAGTCCTATGGTTTTATTTGCAACATCCCAGTCTTTTAGTCGTGGTAAAATTTCATCCTTAACAGTCAAATCAACCAATCCAGGCTCCTCGAGAATACCGATAGGCACATAATCCTTAATCCAAGGCATGCATTGCTCAATTCTATGTGCTTCTCCAGATGATGCTAGCAGTGTAGGTTCACCATCTTGATGAAGCAAAACGCCATATGTTGTAGACGACCTATACTGAATCATAATCGCCCTCAAACTGGTAAGATATCGAACATTTTCATCTTTCCATAAAATCAATGCATCTATTCCCTGATCTTTCATTGCATCCTGAGTCTTTTTAATTCTTTCTTTTCTCATACGCTCAAAATCAATTCGATGTTCCCAGTCAACCATCATACTTCCACGCGCCCAGGTCGGATATTTAACCATTCACATAACCTCCGCTAAATATAAAAAAAATATAGAATCAAATTACGTTTTTTAAATTTGACAAAACTTCAAATGCGTTCTTTTCAGAAATAGAATCTGGAATTCTTAAAATTGGTTGTGTAATACCTATAGAGTTTAAATTTTGAAGCTTAGCTTTTACCTCCTCTACAGTTCCACAAACAACCAAGTCTTCTAGAAGATGTTCATCCATAGCTTCGGCCGCTCCCTTTTTTCCATTTTCTTTCCAACCTGCTCTTATCAGATCTGCTTCTTTACCATAACCCCATCTAGTTAATTGAGCGTGATAGTAATCACCCATTGCAGCAACATAAAATGCAAGATCAGGTTTAACCTTTTCTCTAGCCTGCTTAGAGTCTTTGTCAGTACAATAATAAATGAAGGGTGCGACATCCAGATCTTCTATTTTTCTCCCACTTTTCAAAATACTTTTTTCCAACGGTACCATAGCTTCCTTGAATCTACTAAATGGAATACAAAATGGAATCCAACCATCCGCAACCTCTCCACATATAGCAATATTTTTAGGACCATTCGCAGCTAGATATAGTGGAATTTTTTTTTGTACAGGTTTTCTCCTAAGAGAGAAACCTTTAAGATTAATAGTCTTACCAGCAAATTCTATACGATTCCCATCAAAGATTTCTTTCAGGACACGAAAAAGTTCGTGTGTACGAATCAAAGGTTCCTCAAAATTCACCGAATGCCAATTTTCATTAATCAGTTTTCCACTAACTCCTAATCCAAGATCAAAACGACCATGAGAAAGGTTATCTATTTCAGAGGAAGTTTGTGCCAAAAGACCTGGAGTTCGACAAAAAAGATTAAACACAGCAGAACCAATTCTGATTCTTTTTGTAGCCATAGCAGCAAGCGCAAGCTGAACAGAGGCATCTCGAACCCAAGTCTCAGGAATCCATAATGCATGAGCTCCTGTCTCTTCTACTTTCTTAGAAAATTCTAAAATTGACTCAGCACTAATTTGGTCGAAATTCCACAACAAAACTCCAATATTCATATTTCACCTCAACAACAATAAATTTTTCGTATTTCCAAATATAATAAAGTGTATCCTCTAAAATTTATTTTTTAAATATTAGATAGAAACTTTAAAATTTTCTAACACGAGAGATTTCAGGAAAGGCTATCAAAGAAAGTAAAACCACCTTCCTTGATTATTTGAATTTAGAGTATTTGACTTATGGTAATTAGTAGATATAGAATAGTCGACGTTATCAATTCAAAATATTTTGCACTTTTTTAGGACTGGTGCTTTTTAAATAATCGGAGGTTTTTTCCCATGCATAAAGTTGATTTACAAGAGAAGATCGCAAGCGAAGCAGGTATTTCTAAAGCAGCAGCAGGTCGTGCCATTGAATCTATTTTAGGGAACATCACAAAATCTCTAAAGAAGGGTGAGAGCGTTTCTTTGGTAGGATTTGGAACATTTAAAATTTCAAATCGCTCTGCGAGAGTTGGAAGAAACCCGAGAACTGGTGAGCAAATAAAAATCAAAGCGAGTAAATCCCCTAGATTCTCAGCAGGCAAGGGATTAAAAGACGCCGTAAATTAAATATTTTTCACATAGCAGGTCAATCAAAAACAAACCAGACACTTAAGGTAGGATTTCTTTAAGTTTTTCTAGGAAAATTCTTATCTCTTCTGAGTTTCCTACGGTCACCCTTATCCATTCTTTATTTTTAAAGAAAGATCCGGGTCTAACTATAATTCCACGTGACATTAGTTCATTTGAGATTTTATCTCCGTCGCCTACTTCTACAAAAATAAAGTTTGCTTGGCTTTCTATAAATTTCAATCCTAAACGATTAAAACCTGCGTACAATAATTCCCTTCCATCTAAAACTAATTTTATAACTCTATTCTTAAAATCAGAGTCATTTAGAGCAGCTAAAGAAGCAGATTGTGCCACTGAATTTACATTAAAAGGTTCCCTAACTCTATCCATAAAATTGATAAGTTCACTATTTCCTATACCATATCCTACTCTCAATCCAGCCAAACCAAATATTTTAGAAAATGACCTGAGAATAAAAAGAGATTTTTCTTTAAGCATTGAGACTGTATCGACACTTTTATCTCTTTCAACAAAATCTACATAAGCTTCATCAATTAGAACTAAAATATTTTCAGGCAAAGACTCCAAGAATCTAAGTAACTGATTCTTTGAGAGAATTTTCCCTGTTGGATTATTAGGACTACACAAAAAAATTAATTTTGTTTTTTTTGTTAAGCTCTCCAAAATTCCATCCAAGTTTATTTCAAAATTTTCCAATGGGATCAAAACAGGAATAGCTCCCATCAAACGACTGACATGCTCATAAGGAGCAAAACTAGGAGTTGGCAGAATAACTTCATCTCCATCGTTAAGGATTGTCCTTGAAAGAACGGATAAAACGTCATCTCCACCATTTCCAATAAAAATTGAACTACTATCTACTTTGTTGTAAATCCCTAACGAATTTCGTAAAGATTTAGAACCACTATCTGGATAACGGTGAATATCAGAAAAAGAAATACTAAGATCAGAAATAGCTAGTGGAGATGGGCCGAGAACATTTTCATTACTTGCAAGCTTGATAACTCTATCTAATCTATACTCCTTTTGAACATCCTCTATAGAACGACCTGGGACGTAAGGCTCTAATGAAACGACACCTTTTCTCAACATTTTATCAGGATCAAATGACATACAAATACCTTTCGATTCTATGTAAGCAAGATTTCAGATCATAACATTATGATCAAGGCAAAAGAAAAACAAGCAAAATCTCTAGTGAATACTTTTCAAATCTCATGTTGAGCAAATTCGATTGTTTATGTAAATTCTAAAATTCAAGCACCAATAATAAATGACATGATTAAATTAAATAAGCAAGGATTTTAGAGAAATGGAAATAATCATAGGGCTTTTTGCTAATTTTGAAAATAAAATGCCGAAAGACCAAGATACAGAGGGTAGAGCAAAGATAGAAATTCCTAAAGGTTCAGATGTTTCGTTTGTCCTAAAAATCTTTGATATTCCTGAAGAAGAAGCGTACATCGTGTTAGTGAATGGAAGACATGCAAAGAAAAATGTGATTTTATCAGAAGGTGACGAAATGTTCGTTTTTCCGGCAATCGTCGGAGGTTAACAACAGGACATTAATTGCTTTTGAGTTTAATCATAAACGTTATTTCCCCTTCCTGTAATACAATATCTGAGAAATTTAATAGAGTTACTGAAAAAGTGACTAAACCCTTTCCTTTTTTACTCTTTCTGGATTCTAAAACTGTCAATTTTCCATAAACAGTATCATCAAAGAAAATTGGGCCTTTAAAACTCCAATTAACTCCAAGGAATGCTTCTATTGATGTTTCCACTATACCCATTTGAGTTACAAGGCCTATTAAAACTGATAAACCTAACAGTCCGTGAGAAATTCTTTCTCCAAATGGGCCTTTAGATGCTAAGACTTCATCCGTATGTAAATAAGTACTATCTCCAGTCAATTCAGCAAAAGATAGAACATCAGATTCAGAGATTTTTCTCAAATCTGTCTTCCAACTTTGTCCCACTTCGAAATCTTCAAAAAAAAGTATTGGAGGCATAAAAAATTAGTCCTTTTTAAGTGATCAATTAACTAAGAATCTATAAACTACAATCCCCCATTGCTCTTTAGATTTATAGCTTAAAGATAGACTGTTAAACTTCCATCTTTTCAAATGGTTAATAGCATAAACTTCCAAATATGCATTAGCTTTTCTTTCTACTAAAACTCTACCAACACTTCCATCAGATAGAACCCAAAACTTTAAAACTACAGTTACTGGCATCTGCAAAGAACTAATTTTAGGAAGTGGAGGTGAAAAGAGTAAACGGCGAGTTCTCCTGTCCATTTCTTTACGTAAGGGACTATCTACAATAAGAATACTTTTGCTTCTTAACTCTTTTCGACTTTTCTCAAGATATTTATCAATATCAATCTCTTTAGTTGAAACATTAACATCTCCAACAAATATACTTGTTTCCTCTGGGGAACGTTCTTTTTTCTTTAAAATATAATTTTTAAAATCAATATTATGAATTTCTTTACTTAAAATCGATTTTGCTTCCTCTGACATAAAAAGATCTGCAAATTTCACTTTAGGTGATGCAACTATCTTCGATTTACTTTTTAGGTCAGTGAATTGCTTTCTTTTTTCTTTTCTTGTTTTTTTAGAGATAAATTTTCTATTGGGCAATGAAATCTTAGGAAAAGATTTTTGTGGGACAATTTCAGCAGGATATTTAGGAATCCTAACTTGAGGAACATATTGAGGAGAAACTGGCTTCAAAGGCAATTTAGGGAGTCTGACAAATGGGATTTCTTCAACTCTAGCTAAAATCGGTTTCACAGGCAACTTCGGTGGTTTGACTTTAGGTATAGTATTTGGATCAGACAAAACCGGCCTCGATGGCATTTTTGGTTTTTTAATTACAGGGATAAAACTTGGAACTGGCACCTCTGGAACCGGTTTATGAATTAATGCCTTAGGTAACTTCAAATGTCTATTCACAAAAGAGACTTCATGTTTCTTATATTCAGGCATACTCATTTTCGGCAACACGACATCAGGTGCAAAGATCACTAAAAGTGCATGTAAAAATACAGATCCAAAAATTCCACAGAGAAATCGCAAAGTCACAATATGACCCCTTTCAAAAGAACAGTTATTTCTCTAGCTTAATCGGCTCTGTAGCTATTGCAAGATTAGGGAAACCGGCCTGTTTGACAATATCCATCACCTTAACAACAAAGCCGTGGGCAACATCCCTATCTGCACGTATCACAACTGTTCCATTTGGTTGTAATTTAGATTCTTCCTGGAATCGATTAAAAATATCAGAATATTTTGTCAGTTTATTATTAATAAAAACCCTTTTATCTCTTGCAATAATAACTATAACTTCCTTTCTGACAGGAAGTTGACTAGTCAATGTTTTAGGTAATTTTATTTTAATTGCAGGCTGCAAGACAAACGTAGAACTTAGAACGAAGAAAATAAGTAAAAGAAAAATTATATCTATCATTGAAGTCAGTCCAGGTTGAGCTTTTACACGTCGATAATCACGAAATTTCAAAACTATTCTCCTACAAGAACTTCAATAAGTTGAGTAATCTGATTCTCAATTTTCAATAAAAACTTATCTATCTTGCTACTAAAATAATTAAAAAAAACTAATGCGGGAATTCCCACAACCAAACCTGTAGCTGTTGTTACGAGTGCTTCGCTAATTCCTCCTGCAAGTTGACTTGGATGTGCTATTCCCTTTTCGCTAATAACAGTAAACACTTTAATCATCCCAAAAACAGTCCCTGTAAGGCCCAACAAAGGTGCCACAGCAGCAATTGTGCCAAGTGATTGTAAATTTTTTTCGAGAATCGGAACCTCTTGACGTCCTGCGTTTTCACCTATCTCTTTGAGGATTGTTCTATCTTTAAAATTACTTCTTAATACCTCGCATACTATTCTTCCTATTGATGATGGATTTTTCTCACATAAAGTTATAGCTTCAGGAACTTTCTTTTGAGCGACTAACTCTTTAACGCTTCTAACCACATCGAGTTTCACAATCTCCTTGTCTCTCAGAACAAAAATTCTCTCAATAATAATCGCAAGAGAAAGAACTGAACAAACGAAAAGAGGAATCATTAAAATGCCTCCGCTCCATAGCAAGTCCAAAAAAGTTCCCATTTCGATTTCCTCTCAATAATTAGAGTTAAACTGCTTCTCTTTTCAAAGAATTTTATTTATTCTTGACAAAATTTCTTAACTTTTTAGTGGCTATCTTATTACATTTTTTAAGATTAGCCGAACGTTCAATTTTTTCAAGAATTTTTTGAGCCGTTGAAAACTCTTTTCTCAATTCATAAATTCCAGCTGACCTTAATAATGATTTACAAACTATGTCTTCATCATCAGAAAACTTATAAGCTAGATGCAAATATCCAAGCCCTGCTTTTCTATCCTCTTTCTCCTCAAGAATACGGATAAGCAGAAATCTAGCTCTAGCAGAAATACTTGAATTTTTCATTTTTGAAGCTGGCAACAATATTTTCTTTGCTTCCTCAAAACGTTTTTCCTCTATAAAAATACTACCAAGCTCAAGCATAGAATTTACTCTTATTTCAACATTATTTTTTGTAATATGTTTGGTTATTTTTGAAAACTGCTCAATAGATTTTTGTTTCTCTCCCAACTTTTTATAACAGATTCCTAAATAATACCTTGACAAGGATACATACTCGTGATTATCAAATTCAGATAACAATGAATCAAACCATTTCTTAGATTCAGAATATCTGCCAATTTCATATAACGTTTTACCTAATGCAAAAAGGACGTCCGGTCGCATTGTATGCTTAGGATATTTTCTCAGAATTCTTTCATAAGAACTTAAAGAAGCATCAATTTTTCCATTCATACGATGGATCATGGAAATTCTAAACAATGCCTGTGCTGCAAATGGGGAATTTGGATATTCTGCAAAAATTTGCAAATATTCCTCAAATGCCTTGTCTAATTTTTTTTCTGAGAAATATGTTTCTGCAATTTGAAAAGAAAGAGCGATACTTAAAAGTTCTTTCGGAGACCTCTTTATAACTCGCCTCGCCTGTAACAAGAACTCAGAAAAATTCTTTCTCCTTGCGCTCGTCATCGCATAACTATATGCAGCTTCCCTTGCCTCTGGATATAATTGAAATTTACTTGCAATAAATGAATAAACAATTTCTGCTTTCTTAAAATCACTAAGATTATAATGCGTATCACCTACCCTTAAGTATGCCTTAGTCAAAAACTTAGATTGAGGATTTTTCCGAATAAAATCTTTTAACCTTTCAAGTGAAACCGAATAATTAAGCTTATGGAATGGTATTAATGCATAATGAAACATTATTTCGTCAAGAAATGTGGATTTGGAATATTTCGTTAGAAAAGTTGAAAGTGCAGATTCTGCAGCATTCAACTTGCTCCTTTGTATTAACAATTTTATCTTTTGATAAAGAGCGCGCTCAGAAACTAAAGTACCATCAAATCTTTTTTCCACACGATCAAATGTATGAATTGCCTTCTGAAAATCCCCTAGGTTAAATCTTGATTCAGCTGCCCGAAAAAGTGACTCAGATGCATATTTTCCGTAAGGAGATGAATAAAAGATTTTTTCGAATAAAATCGCAGATTTTTTCCAATCTTTACGTGAAAAATAAATCCAAGACAATCCCATTTGAGCTTGCAAATAAGAAGTGGAGGAAGGAGGAATAGACAAAAATAACACTTCAGCACTTTTATACTTTCTTCTTTCCAAGAAAATTTCTCCAAGCCAAACAGTAGCCATATAATAGATATACTCATACTTTTTATTTTTTTCTTGTCTAACTAAATCCCTAAGAGTTTCTTCTGCTAATTTATAATCCTTCATATGAATTGCCGCTAAAGAGAAATACAAACTTGAAATATTTTTTAGTTTTATTTCACTTTGGAAGCTTCTGTATTGAAAAAGATCATTGGTCCTTTTAAGTATTCCAAATGATCTGGAATACTCTCCCATTTCATAAAAACATAAACCTTCAAGTATAAGAGCTATAGGGTAAATCTTCCTCAATGGACTTTGATCGGTTACTTGCGTAACGTAATAAACGGCTTTAGAAAATTCTTTTTTTTCAAACAAAGACCAAGCTAATTCAAGTAAAATATTTTCTGTTTCTAAAGATTCAGACAGAAACTTCCTTGAACTTTCAACAATCTTTACAATTTCACTCACATGCAGAATGCCTTGTCTAAATAGACGCAACTTTGCAGAAATAGAACCGACTTGAACAGAGTTACTTAATTTATGTATAGGATATTTCTTTTCAAACAAGGCAAAGGATAGCAACGCATCATTATATTTCCCTAACTTTAATTCACTCCAGCCTTTCGCGTATAAAGTTATGCTCTCATAAACATAGTTTTGAACTTTTTGTTTGGCTAAAAACTTTATTGCTTGACGGAACAAACTAAGTGATTCCTTAAAATCTCCAGTCCGGACAGACACAATACCTGCATTTACAAGCGACTCTAACTGATAATCACCTTTATAATCAGATAGAGAAATCCAACTTTTTTTTGCTGAAGAAAATTGTTTTTGCTTATATAAAGCCCATGATTTCAGATAAGCAGCATGTCTATAATAAATACTCCTTTTCCAATGTTTTCCTTCGGTAATCTTCAAACATAAAGAGTAATTCTTGTTTTGACAGGCCATCAAAGCTAAATAAAAACTAGCAGAAGAGACATATGGTAGTGAAACATTGCCTTTCATTTTCAAGAGTTTATCTCTCCATTGACTTGCTTTCTTATATTGATTCATTTGCATTAGAGCTTCCACACCCCAGAACAAAGAAGCAGAAAGATAAAGAACATTCTCACTTTCCTTTGCTTTATCTTTAGCTTTTTCGAAATAATAAAAAGCTTCTACGGGAGATTTTTTATGCAAATACGCTCTTCCTGTTTCAAAAAGTTCTACAATATTACCAAACAAATCTAAGTACCAAGCATAGCCGGCATATGCTAATTCAAGATCTACACTAGACTCAGTTGGAAAGAAACGGTTGGGAAGTCGAATTTCAGGCATTTCAGGATTAACTAAAAGTTCTTGGAATGAAAATTTAATATACTTAGGCGGAACCAGCTTTTTCTTAGTTCCGATTATTTTCAAGCTACTTTTCCAGTTTATAGTTACTGGAGGTATTTTAAGTTTCAGTTCTAATTCTTTTTGTGTTTTTTTTTGAGTTGCGCTTAATAAATCCATTGGGAAAAGTAAAAACAGACAAAGATACACAACTAACAGAAATACAAGACATTGAATTCTCAAAACATATCTTTTCAAATCCATAAAATTAATTACCTAAACAAGGGCTCTCTAGAGCGAATAAATTTTTCGCGTTCCATCACTCTTTCCTTATATTTTTTCTTTAGGAAAAGAATTTTTTCTTTTCTTTGCTTTACCTTACGAAGATACTCTTCCTCTAACTGACGTACCTTCTTTTTATAAGATTCGAGTTTCTTTATATTCTCCAGTTTCAACACGCGCACATTCTTTTCTCTATTTTTTACTTTACGAAGATACGCTCTTTCTAGATCGCGCACCTTCTTCTTGTATGTTTCAAGTTTCTCAACATTCTCGAGCCTTAATGCACGTATCTTCTTTTTTCTCTTTTCAACCTTACGAAGATATTCTTCTTCTGACCTTCGAATTTTATTTTTGTAATCAACAAGAGCTTCAAGGAAGGCTTTTTTCCTCCTTACGTTTTCCTCATCACGTTTTCTTGTTTGTTCTTGATATTTCTTCTCAATTTCTTTAATTCTTTTTTTACGGTTTCTAACTTTTCTTGCAAAAATAATTTTCTCTTTTTCAACAACTAAGTTTCTCTCTCGAATTTTTGACAAAAACAATTTTATTTCTCTAATACGTATTTTAGACAATCCATAAAATTGTGAGAATTCACGATCTTTAACAACTCCCTTTTTCTCTATACTTTTTCTAAGTAATTTCAGATATCTTATAGATTCCTTCCAATCCATTAGTTCTTCAGAAATTTCAGACAAACGCCATAAGGAAAAAATAAATCCTTTAAAATTACTGTTTTTTTTCTGTTTTACAATTTGGAGATAGATCGCAAAAGCTTTTTCCTTTTCATTCAACTCATCTAAAGATATAGCAAGACGAAATTTAGATTGTTCTTTAATATATAAACTTGTCTTAGATAACAATATTTTAGAAAAATAAAATTTCGACAATTTAAAATTGTCAGATCTAAGCGCACAATCACCACGCAAAAAAAGATATCGAATATAATCTTTCCCAGAAAGAGAATCCTTCCAG
>MDTE01064076.1_pt1 | contig 84141 bp, 81 predicted proteins | sample 811231 | NCBI WGS metagenome assembly MDTE01 (sample SAMN05326651, study PRJNA326480) | marine metagenome | isolation source: seawater | place: Indian Ocean: Red Sea | collected 2010 | reverse complement strand
CCCCGGATACGCGGGTTCACCGAAGAACTGGGCCGCGTTCTGATCCTCTTCAGAGAAATAGGCATCACAGTCGATGTGCGAGTGGTAGATCACAGAGAGCCGTCCACCGGCATCTTCCGTTTCCTTCAGTACCCTAGCGACTTGCAGATCATCCATCCTATAAGCGGTCTTCGGCGTTCGCGGATGGGTCTCCGGGTCCTGCTCGTGAAGTTTATTTTGGATGTTCTCACAGGGGTGGACGACTGCGTCACCCTCGGCCGTCTGGATAAGCAACCCACAACACTCCTCAGGGTAGTCCTTCAGGGCGTGAACTTCGATCCGCTCCCAGGCGGCTGTGTCGACTTCGACTGTATCCATCTTCTACTCTGAGAAACCGGACCAAAGTGGGGTGCTCATGTATTTCTCCCCGCTGTCCGGGAAGACTGTGACCACAACACCTTCATCCAACCCGCGGGCAACCTCGATCGATGCTGCCATGGAAGCGCCGCAGGACTGACCCACCAACAAACCCAACTCGCGGGTCAGGCGACGGGCCGTGTCGTAGGCGTCCTCGGTTTCGACCTGCACCTTGCGATCCCACACCTCGGCGTCATAGATACCGGGGACTATCGAAACGTCCATGTTCTTCAACCCCTCGATCCCGTGGAATTCGGGCGGTTCGATCGCTATGATCTCGATCGCGGGATTCAGTTCTTTGAGCCGCCTACCCGTCCCGACCAGTGTCCCACTCGTTCCAAGCGTCGCGAGAAAATGTGTCACCCGACCGTCCGTCTGCTCCCAGATCTCCGGAGCCGTGTAGAGATAGTGTGCCTTCGGGTTCGAAGGGTTGTTGTACTGATCCGGTTTGTAGTATCGGTCGGGGTCAGATTCAAGGATCTCGCGAGCCTTCAGGATCGCGCCATCAGAACCCTCCAGGGGATCGCTCAAGACCAACCTGGCCCCGTAGGCCTCGATCACGTGACGACGTTCGATCGACACACTCTCAGGCATCACGAGCTCGACCTGATAACCCTTGGCCGCCCCGATCATCGCGTATGCGATCCCGGTATTACCAGACGTTGAATCCAGGATGATCTTGCCGGGCGTCAGTTCGCCCGAAGCCTCCGCATCCAGAATCATCTGCAAGGCGGGGCGGTCCTTGACGGAACCTCCCGGGTTCATCGTCTCCAGCTTGGCGTGGATCGAGACCTTCTCGGGCAGATCGCCGAGCCCCCGGACCTCCAGGAGCGGCGTATTCCCGATCGCGTCGAGCACCGTGGGGAATGCACGGTCGGAAGTCTGGCTCATGAGCAGCGTGATTGGATGAGGGAGGTGTTACAGAAACGGACCCCGTCGGGCCCGCAGAGTTCGATCCAAATATACCAATTGCTGACTAAACGTGTCAAGAATGCGAGACTAACCGGCAGCGACAGACGCCCCCGACTCCGCGGGCTCGACCGACAACGGCAGATGGATGCCGCACTCCGTCTTCCCCTTGCCCGCCCACCTGCCGGACCGCTCATCTTCACCGTCCGTCACAGCTTTGGTGCAAGGCCAGCAGCCAATGCTCGGATAGCCTTGGTCCATCAGCGGGTTATAGGGCAGGTCATTGGCAATGATGTAGTCCCAGACGTCCTTGCGTGTCCACCGGGCCATAGGGTTTACTTTGACGATCAGGCGATCGCCCCGCGTCGGAAATGGCTCCACGACACAAATGTTCCGACGGGATTCACTCTGATCGCGCCGCAGGCTTGCCACCCATCCATCTAACTCAGCGAGCTTGCGGTGCAGCGGCTCAACCTTGCGCATATAGCAGCAATGATCATGGTCTCTCGAGAAAAGTTCTACACCGTGCTTGCGGTCCTGTTCTTCGACAGACAGGTCGGGAGTAACTGGCTCGATTTCAGTCCCGTATCGATCCTCGAGCCGAACCTTCAACTCCAGCGTTTCCTTGAACAGATAACCCGTGTCGATAGTGAAAACGGGTAGCTCCGGCACGACGCGAGAGGCGATGTCGATCATGACAAGACCCGATGCACCAAACGCAGTGCTAATAGCCAACCGAGGGCCGACCTCGGACCACGCCCACTCGAGGATCTCCTCGACAGTCGCCGTCTCCAATCGGTCCGCTTCCCGATCTATGCGTGAAAAATCGACCTGACCCACAGCCTACCTGCTCCTATTCTTGACTAACTTGATTCGGAATATAGCAAAAGCGCCATCTAGCGTCAAGATACCCCCAGAACCAGACCCAGTGAAGGTTACCTGCCTCAATCAATAAGATACCATAATACCCAAATTTCGCTGATCACCTTGACTTTCCTTAAGTTATGCAATATTTTTTGAGGTCAAGAAAAGATCACGCTATTAGCACAGGAACTATAGAAAAACAAAAAGGCCCGAAAACGATGCGTTTCGGGCCTGCCTTTTTGCCTGATAGGATCTCTAGATGTGGGTCCGGAAGGATTTGAACCTTCGACCAACGGCTTAAAAGGCCGCTGCTCTACCCCTGAGCTACGGACCCCTACTCTAGAGCGATTATAAAAATAGATTTTTGGCCTGTTTGTGTCAAGAAATCACGGGAATACGGATGCTTCAGCGCAGGCGCAAAAGCAACGTCAGAAAGTGGGCGCTCTACGCCATCGGAACGCTCACGGCCATTCTCCTCGCCCTTGGCCTCATCAAGATCGATGACGTAGTGATGGCTCAGGGTTGGACCGAACCAGGGCAGAAGGTCTACATCGATTCGCCTCTCAACAGAGTGGTCAAGCGCATTGTGGCGGAGCCCGGCGATACGGTAAGGGCCGGCGATGTGGTGGCCACACTCTACGACGCAGATCTCAGATCCGACGCAGCCACGGCTGACAAGGAGCTACAGGGCGCGCGTGCGGCCCTCAAAGTCTCGCGTGCTCGCCTCGCGCTCCTGGAGGAACGGCCGACGGTCGAGGAACTCAGCATCTCCGAGTCCCGCCTCGAGCAGGCCCAGATCAACCTCAAAGCTCGCAAGCAGGCACTCAACCGCGCCAAGCACCTCTACCTTGGAGAGCGGCTGTGGAGCCAGGATGATTTGGACCGTGCGCAGACCAACTACGATCTGGCAGAGGCCAACATCAAGGTCGCCGTCGAGAACCTGAACATCGTCCGACGCGGGGCCCTCCCCTCTGAATTACGAGAAGCCCAGGCCGAGGTCCAGGAGGCCGAAGCAGACCTGGAAGGGGCAACCCAGAACTTGGAGGCGGCAAAAGTGGCATTGGATCTTGCCACGCTTCGCTCCCCTGCTGACGGTGTGGTCGCTCGACAAGATCTCTACCCTGGCATGTTGGCTTCGCAGGGCCAGATCGTCATGATCATCGCCGGCTTGTCCCGCCCCCCGGTCCTGAGTGCGAGGATGGGTGAGAAGGACGCGTGGAAGGTTCGGCCTGGCCAGACCGTCGAGATTCTGAGCAACCTGTTCACAGATCCGGAAGAGTTCCTCGCCTACGGAGAGGTGGACGAAGTGTTCGGCTACGCAGTCGACGAAGGCGGGGTGAGGACATTCAGCCTGGAGGTCGGCATCACAGAGACACCGATTCCGCTCCGATACGGATCAACGGCTGACCTTAGGATCATCGTCGGTCGGCGAAGCATCCTCCAGACCATCTTCGGAATCGAGACCGACACCGCCGTCGAAGCCGGAAAGGGACTCACCGTCCCGCTCAAAACCACCCGGCCCCAGCAGCCCTCTATCGCCAAGCCAGAGGGCCCGACGGAGAAGAAAACGACGCCCTCTTCCTCGAGTGAGCCCAAGAAGGACGACGCGCCCAGCCTCGCCATCCATTAGTAGTTTGCTTGATGCACATCCGGGCCAATTTTCTTGCTCCTGCAAGGTCTCCCCTATATATTCAGCCTTCTCTGGAATCCCCATATTTTCTGCATTTTCAGAAGTTTCGTAGACACATTCACCGCCGATACGCCATACGGTGTGGGAAGCAGGTGAGTTAGGAGGAAGGTGTATGGCAAAGAATAAAAAAGCCGCCGCAAGGAAGAAGATGGTCTACTACTTCGGTGACGGTAAGGCGGATGGAAACGGCAAGCTGCGCAACCTGCTGGGTGGCAAGGGCGCCAACCTCGCCGAGATGTCCTCGATCGGGATTCCCGTCCCGGCCGGGTTCACGATCACGACCGAAGTCTGCACGCATTACTACGCCAACAGAGAAAAGTATCCACGGGAGCTGGCCAAGCAGGTCGATGACAACCTGAAGAAGCTCGAAAAGACGATGGGCGCCAAGTTCGGCGACCCGTCAAACCCGCTGCTGCTGTCGGTCCGCTCAGGCGCCCGGGTCTCGATGCCCGGAATGATGGAGACGGTCCTGAACCTGGGTCTCAACGACGCCATCGCCGCCGGCATGATCGAGAAAGGCGGGAACGAGCGCTTCGTCTGGGATGCCTACCGCCGCTTCGTGCAGACCTACGGTGACGTCGTCATGGGCGTTGCTCCAGAGGGAAAAGAGCACGATCCCTTCGAGGTTGCCATCGACAAGATGAAGGACAAGCGCGGTGTCGAGCTCGACACGGATCTGACCGCGGACGACCTGAAGAAGCTCACAGCCGACTTCAAGCGAATCGTCAAGCGTCGCACTGGCCGCAAGTTCCCGCAGGATCCCCAGGAGCAGCTCTGGGGCGGCATCAGTGCCGTGTTCAAGTCGTGGAACGGTGCTCGAGCCATCATCTACCGGAACATCAACAGCATCCCTCACGAGTGGGGCACGGCGGTCAACGTTCAGTCGATGGTTTATGGCAACATGGGCGACGACTGTGCGACGGGTGTCGCCTTCACGCGGAACCCCTCGACGGGTGAGCGCAAGTTCTACGGTGAGTATCTCGTGAACGCTCAGGGCGAGGACGTCGTCGCTGGTGTTCGCACGCCCGAGCCGGTCGCCAACATGCGTAAGGCCTTTGGCCCCGCATACAAGACGCTCGAGGGCATCTACAAGAAGCTCGAGAAGCACTACAAGGACATGCAGGACATCGAGTTCACGGTGCAGGAAGGCCGGCTCTGGATGCTCCAGACCAGGAACGGCAAACGCACCGCCGCTGCCGCCCTCAAAATCGCCGTCGACATGGTCAAGGAACGACTGATCACGAAGAAAGAAGCCGTGATGCGTGTCGAGCCCGATCAGCTCGACCAGCTCCTCCACCCGACGTTCGACCCCAAGGCGACACGCAACATCCTGGCCAAAGGCCTCCCCGCTTCACCGGGTGCAGCCACAGGCACGGTCGTCTTCACGGCAGAGGAAGCCGAGGTAGCCGCCGCGAAGGGCGAGGGCACGATCCTTGTCCGCCTCGAGACATCGCCCGAAGATATCGGCGGTATGCACGCGGCGAACGGAATCCTGACGGCCCGTGGCGGTATGACAAGCCACGCCGCCGTGGTTGCCCGCGGTATGGGTAAGTGCTGTGTCGCAGGATGTGGCGATATCAACATCGACTACGGCAAGGACCAGTTCACCGTGGGCAAGACCACCGTCAAGAAAGGCGACTGGGTCAGCCTCGACGGTTCGTCCGGTGAAGTCATGCTCGATCAGGTGGCGACACAGGAGCCCAAACTCTCTGGTAACTTCGGCACACTAATGAAGTGGGCCGACGAGTTCCGCAAACTCGACGTCCGCACCAATGCCGACACGCCGCACGACTCGGAAGTCGCGCGCAAATTCGGCGCTCAGGGCATCGGACTCTGCCGCACGGAGCACATGTTCTTCGAGGCCGACCGGATCCGCTGGGTCCGCGAGATGATCCTGGCCGATGATGAGGCCGGACGCCGTCGCGCGCTCGGTAAGTTGCTCCCGATCCAGCGCGGTGACTTCGAGGGCATCTTCAAGGCGATGAAGGGACTGCCGGTCACGATCCGCCTCCTGGATCCGCCCCTGCACGAGTTCCTCCCGCACGAGAAGGATCAGCAGGCCGACATGGCCAAGCAGATGGGCGTATCTGCACGCGTCGTCCGCGACAAGGTCGAATCGCTCAACGAGTTCAACCCGATGCTCGGTCACCGCGGCTGTCGTCTCGGGATCACGTATCCCGAGATCTACGAGATGCAGGTCCGTGCGATCATCGAGGCGGCCGTCAACTGCAAGAATAAGCGTATCAAGGCCATTCCCGAGATCATGATCCCGCTCGTTGGCACGGTAAAGGAGTTCACCGAGCTGCGTGAGATGACCGATCGGATCGCGGCTGAGGTGATGGCCGCCAAGAAGACTAAGGTCAAATATATGGTCGGTACAATGATCGAGATCCCGCGCGCTGCGCTCGTGGCGGATCAGATCGCCGAATCGGCTGAGTTCTTCAGCTTTGGGACAAACGACCTGACGCAGATGACCTTCGGATACTCGCGGGACGACGCCGGCAAGTTCCTCGGCGAATACGTCGACAAGGGCATCCTGGCTACCGACCCTTTCCAGTCGCTCGACCAGGACGGCGTCGGCCAGCTCGTGGAGGTCGGCACGCAGCGCGGACGCAAGTCACGCAAGTCGCTCAAGGTCGGTATCTGCGGTGAGCACGGCGGTGACCCGAGTTCGGTCGAGTTCTGCCACAACGTCGGCATGAACTACGTCTCCTGCTCCCCGTTCCGCGTCCCGATCGCCCGTCTGGCGGCGGCTCAGGCAGCTCTCAGCTAGGTCAACCGAACTGCTACCAACATTGGAAGACGCCCCCGGCTCGAAAGCCGAGGGCGTCTTCCAATGTTGGTAGCTGTGTAACCCTCCTGCGCCTCCCGCTTCCCGCGCCGAGGGTCATTCGCCTCCTGGAATCCTTTCCACTCGACGGCGCGCTGCACTATGTTGGTTCCAATGACCTGGGGCTTCCTCCTCAGGCTAACGAACGACCGCCCACTTCGGGGCGGAACACTCGACTTTCTTGGAATCCTTGGCAGTTCACGCCTTTGGTTGCGTCCGGTTGGCTCCCTTCGTGGCCTCCGTGGTTCCATCCGGTTCTTGCATGGCCCCGATCCATCGCATATATTCCCAATGCTTCAGCACCTTCCCCAAGATGTTGTAGTCGGACCCCATTCCCCTGCCCGACTCCCCCGTAGTATCGACATCTCGAAAGCCACGAGCGACATGTCCAAAATCATTGCGATCGCCAACCAGAAGGGCGGCGTTGGCAAGACGACGACGTCCGTCAACCTTGCGGCCTGTCTTGCCATTGCCGAGAAACGTACGCTTCTGATCGACATGGACCCGCAGGCCAATGCGACCAGCGGTTACGGATCCTCGATCGAAGACGATACGCCATCGATCTATGAAGTCTTGGTCCAGGACCGACCGATCGATGACATCATCCGCGAAACCGACGTGCCCTACCTGCGTCTCGCCCCCTCGCACATACGCCTGACCGGTGCCGAGGTCGAGATGGTCAGCGCCATCTCTCGCGAGCGGAAGCTGGAAGCGGCCGTTGAAGCGGCACGCGGCCAGTATGACTACATCTTCATCGACTGTCCGCCCTCGCTCGGTCTGTTGACCCTCAACGCTTTGACCGCCGCGGACTCCGTCCTGATCCCGATCCAGTGTGAGTACTACGCGCTCGAAGGGTTGAGCAAGCTGATGAACACGCTCAAACTCGTGCAGAAGCATCTCAACCCGAAGTTGGAAATCGAGGGCGTCCTACTCACGATGTTCGACGGTCGCCTGAACCTGTCCCGACAGGTCGCGGAAGAGGCTCGAACCCACTTTGGCGATCGCGTCTACAAAACGGTGATCGAGCGGAATGTGAAGCTGGGTGAAGCGCCCAGTTTTGGTAAGCCGATCATTCTGTATGATATCATGTCCGCCGGTGCGCAGAGCTACATCAGCCTGGCCGGCGAGGTTCTCGCGTCAGAAGAGGAAGGAGTGTTGGTGCATGGGTAAGCAGCGGCAGGCCCTTGGCAAGGGATTGGGTGCGCTGATCCCCGGCGCCGATGACGAGACACTCGTCCCCGATCACGACACGAATGATGCCGACGGGCCGATCGTCCTCCAAATCCCGGTAGAGAACATCGAGCCGAATCCGCACCAGCCCCGCGAAAGGTTCGACGAAGAGGCGGTCGAGGAACTGGCACTGTCGATTCGAGATAAGGGCCTGATTCAGCCGGTAAGCGTACGTCGCTTCGGCACCGGATACCAGCTCGTAGCAGGCGAACGTCGACTCCGGGCCAGCAAGTCGGCCGGATTCGAAACGATCCCGGCGATCATCCGTGACGTCACCTCCGACCAGGAGATGATGGAACTCTCGCTGATCGAGAACGTCCAGCGGGAAGACCTGAATCCGATAGAAGAAGCGAAAGCCTATCGAGCGCTGATTGACGAATGCTTCCTGACGCAGGAGGAAGTTGCATCGCGTGTCGGGAAGGATCGCTCCTCTGTCACCAACACGCTGCGACTGCTCGCACTGGCCGAGTCCGTTCGGGATGCGCTCGAGTCGAACCAGATCTCGATGGGACACGCCAGAGCGCTCCTGGGGCTCGAAGACACGCGCGATCAGGAGAACCTGTGCAAGGAGACCATCAGCAAGGGACTCTCCGTTCGGCGTGTTGAAGCTCTCGTCCGGAACGCCAAGAACGGAACGGCGATCCCAAAGCTCAGACCGGCTCCGCAGGATCCTCAGGTCGCCTCCGTAGAAGAGACCTTACGACAGCGGTTCGGAACCGGGGTCAGCATCAGGCGACAGGGCAAGAAGGGAAAAATCGAGATCGAGTTCTATTCGATGGACGATCTGGATCGGCTTCTAGATCTGCTGCAAGGCTAGACCTACTCAGAAATCAAAAGTCGCACTATCCGGGCCGGCTCCCAGCCGGCCCGATCTCATGGAGCTAGAAGAGAATGCTCGGCGGTCTGCTCGACAAGTTCAAGGAAGGCCTGACTAAAACACGCGACGGTGTGTTCAACCGGATTCGTGACGTCGTCCGCGGCAAACCTCGTCTCGACGAGGACACACTGGAAGAGATCGAGGAAATCCTGATCCAGGCGGATGTCGGGGTCGATCCCACGTTGCGAATCATCGACCGCCTTCGCGAGCGATACGCGGACGCGGACGTGGAGAATGTAGAGTCAGCCGTCTTCGAGCTTCTCGAAGAGGAAATCGGATCGATCCTGAGTGCGTCAGTGCCGTTCTCTCTCGACGCCTCGCCGACTGTGATCCTCATCGTCGGTGTCAACGGAGCGGGCAAGACCACCACCATAGGCAAGCTCGCCAAACGGTTCAGCGACGAAGGAAAGAAGGTTCTCATCGCGGCGTGTGACACCTTTCGCGCGGCCGCTATCGATCAGATCGAAGTGTGGGCGAACCGAGCAGGGGCCCACACGGTCCACCACCAGTCGGGAGCGGATGCGGCATCGGTCGCTTTTGATGCGCTGGAGGCCGCCAAGGCAAGGAACGCCGATATCGTCCTGATCGACACTGCCGGCCGCCTGCACACCAAAGTGAACCTGATGGAAGAGGTTAAGAAGATTGGTCGGGTCGTCGGAAAGGCGATAGAAGGCGCTCCCCACGAAACACTCCTGGTGATCGACGCAACCACCGGACAGAACGCGATCGAGCAGGCGCGCGCGTTCCATCAGCATTTGACCCTGACTGGTCTCGTGCTTGCCAAGCTGGACGGCACGGCCAAGGGCGGCATCGTCATCGCTGTCTCCGACGAACTGGAGATTCCGGTACGTCTGGTCGGTCTCGGCGAGGGCGAAAACGACCTCCGCGAGTTTGACCCGAAAGCGTTTACAGAAGCACTGCTCTCCTGAGGACAGGATTGTGCGCGTCGCGATGATCTCGGACGTTCACAGCACGACCGTCGCCCTCGATGTACTCGAGGACATCGAACCGCAAGGCGGGGTCGACGAATACTGGTTTCTCGGCGATCACGCTAACCAGGGCTATGACCTGATGGGCATGATGGTACGTCTCGACGCAATCGAACCGAAGCGCTGCATCACCGAAAACTCTGACCGCTACCTCGTCGACGGAAGCCGCCGGGGGCCGTTTGTCGAGAACGTGCTCGCAAACCCGGAACTCTTGGACTGCGTTGTCAGTGCCGAGTAGGGAACGGGATGGACCCCTGGGGCGCTGTCGGCGACTGGCTGGTATTCCTGGATCTGTGACCTGTCCTTCGAGCAGCGGATGACCCTGCCAGACGGCACCCACTCGTCGGTGTTCACGCCTCGCTGAAGACCGACGAGTGGGTGCCGATCGAGTCGACGCAAACCGATGAGATCGCAGACTATTATCCCGATCTCAATGCCGACCTTATTTTCGACGGCCACGCCCACCTTGAGAACGACCATACCTTCTTCGGCACCCGGTTCGTAACCCTAGGCAGTGTAGCCAACTCCGCCAACGACGACTGGCGAGCCAAGTATGTCATCCTCAAGGCGGAAAGCTCGGGATACGAGGTAATTCGCCGCCGGGTCGCTTTCGACTACGACCTTCTGGTCTCCGCGATCAAGGCTGCTCGTCACCCCAGTGAGGCCTTCCTGCTCAGGTTCTACACCTGATCTTTTAAAATCACTAAACCAATATATTCCAGCAACTTAGACCACCTTGACGATCATGGACGTGTACGGTATATTCGACGCATTGTGCGACTGAATCCCGTCTCTAGGACCGTTATGCCTGTCGACCTTCCCATATACATGGACAACCTCGCGACCACCCGGGTGGATCCGCTTGTACTTAACGACATGCTCCCCTATTTCGCCGACCGGTTTGGGAATGCGGCCAGCCGCACGCACGAATTCGGATGGACGGCCGAGTCGGCGGTGGAGGACGCACGTGAACAGACGGCGAGCATCCTGAACGCTACGCCCAAAGAGATCGTCTTCACGAGCGGCGCCACTGAGTCGAGCAACCTGGCCATTAAGGGCGTGGCTCAGGCCAACCAGAGCCGCGGCTCCCACATCATCACGCAGGTGACCGAACATCACGCCACACTCGATTCTTGCGTCGCACTCGAACGACACGGTTTCGAGGTGACCGTTCTCCTCGTCGACGAGCACGGACTGATCGACCTCGATCAGCTGGCCGACACCATCCGGGACGACACGATCCTCGTCACCCTGATGGTGGCGAACAACGAGGTCGGGACGATCCAACCTCTTAATGAGATCGGACGGATATGTGCGGACCGGGGCATCCTCTTCCATACGGACGCCGCTCAGGCCATCGGCAAAGTGCCAATCGACGTCGATGCGATGCAGATCGACCTTCTGTCGCTCTCCGGGCACAAGTTCTATGGTCCGAAAGGCGTTGGTGCGCTCTACGTCAGGAACCGCCCAAGACCGCAGGTGATCGCCCAGATGGACGGCGGAGGACACGAGCGCGGCCTCCGATCTGGAACCATGAACGTCCCAGGTATCGTCGGACTCGGCTCAGCTTGTCGTTACGCCCAATCAGAACTGGATTCTGAAGCAGACCGGGTCCGAGACCTGAGAGACTCGCTCGAAGCCGCGTTGACCACCCAGTTGGATGGGACGCACCTCAATGGACACCCCGATCGACGACTGGACGGAAACCTCAACCTGAGTTTCGAGGGCGTGGATGGCGAGAGCCTGCTGATGGGCCTGAAGGACATCGCGCTCTCATCCGGTTCAGCTTGTACATCGGCCAGCCTGGAACCCTCATACGTTCTGCGGGCAATGGGTGTTCCCAAGGAACTGGCCCAGAGCAGCACACGGTTCGGGCTGGGCCGCTTCAACACCGCAGAGGAAGTCGAATATGTCACCGGTCGCGTCGTCGAGGAGGTCAATCGACTTCGTGAGATTTCACCGCGCTACCGATCCGCAACCTGAGAATCGAGACGATTGTGCAGACACCGTTCCAACCTCCTCAACCCAAACCCATTCCGGACGTCAAACACGTCGTCGCCGTGTCGAGCTGCAAGGGCGGCGTCGGCAAATCGACCGTAGCCGTCAACCTGGCAGTGACGCTCGTTCAGAAGGGCTACAAGGTAGGCCTGATGGACGCCGACGTGCACGGCCCCAGTCTGCACGCGATGATGGGGGTCAGTGATGAGCCTGATCAGGCGGACGGCAAGATCCTGCCGGTCGAAGCGCACGGCGTGAAGTTCATGTCTCTCGGCCTGATCGCGGGAGAGGACACCCCTGTGATATGGCGAGGCCCGATCGTCGGGCGAATGCTCCACCAGTTCCTGGTCGACGTCAACTGGGGCGAACTGAATTATCTCCTGATCGACATGCCACCTGGAACGGGAGACGCTCAGCTAACACTCGCCCAGTCCGTCATCCTGGCCGGCGCCATCGTGGTGACAACACCGCAGATTGTTGCTCAGGAAGACGTTGTTCGTGGCGGCGAGATGTTCCTCAAGGTGGGTGTGCCGATCCTGGGCGTGATAGAAAACATGTCCGCCTTCACCTGTAGCTGCGGACACACGGAGCACATCTTCGGCGAGGATGGGGGCCAGGTGATGGCCGACCACTTCAAGGTTCCCTTGCTCGGGACGCTTGGGCTTAACGCCGACATCCGCGAGAGCGGGGACCAGGGCGTTCCATCGGCCACCAAGCCGGGCCCGTTGACTGAAGTAATCGGATCCGCTGCGGACGCCCTGATCGGCCTTGTAGACGCTTCGGATGTGTCCGGTCCAAGCATCCGGGTTTCTTAAGCGGGGTTGTGACCCACCTGTAAATCGCCTATCTTAGGCACCTTAACGAAACAGCGCCAAAATCAGAACAAGGAGTCGCCACATGGGCGCAGCTTTTGACACACTCTTGGAGAAGGTAAAGGGCGAGGTGCCCTGTGTATCGGTCGACGCAGCGCGGGCCCGTCTCAACAACGGAGCGACCCCGCTCCTGATCGACGTCCGTGAACGTGAAGCGTTCGCCGAGGGATACATCCCGGGCGCCGAGAACATTCCGCGTGGATTCCTCGAGCTCCAGATCGAAGGCGTCAGCAACGACCGCTCACGGGCGATCCTCCTGTATGGGGACGACAGCCAGAGCGCGCTGGCAACGCGCGACCTCGTCAACATGGGTTACAAGAACGTCTCCTACATCGATGGTGGCCTTGGGGCCTGGAAGGACGCCGGATACGAGACAGCAAAGGATCGACCGCTCACCAAGGCGGAAACCTTCCGGTATGCGCGCCATCTTATCGTTCCCGAGGTCGGGGAACGCGGTCAGGGCAAACTGCTCGACGCGAGAGTGCTGCTGATTGGAGCGGGCGGGCTGGGCAGTCCGGCCGCCTACTACCTGGCCGCAGCGGGCGTCGGCACGGTCGGCATCGTGGATGCGGACGTCGTCGACGTGTCCAACCTGCAGCGCCAGATTCTTCACGGAACGTCGGATGTCGGTCGACCGAAGGTCGTGTCCGCATACGAAAAGCTGAAGGACATGAACCCGGCCTGTAACGTCGTTCCGCATCAGATTTATCTGACGTCGGACAACGTGATGGAGGTGATCGAGCCCTACGACATCGTCGTCAACGGCTGCGATAACTTCCCGACACGCTACCTGATCAACGATGCCTGCGTCTTCAGCGGCAAGCCGATCGTCGACGGGAGCATCTTCCGGTTCGACGGTCAGGTCACGATCTTCCCGTGCGACAAGGAAGGCCCCTGCTACCGGTGCCTCTACCCGGAGCCGCCTCCGGCCGAGATGGCGCCGTCCTGCGCCGAAGCCGGCGTGCTCGGCGTTCTGCCCGGAACAGTGGGTCTGATCCAGGCCACGGAGGTCGTCAAGCTGATCCTGGGCGCGGGAGACCCGCTGATCGGACGTCTGCTGATGTTCGACGCGCTCCAGATGTCGTTTAAGAACTTCAAGATCCGTCGCGACGTAAACTGCCCGGTCTGCGGCGACAACCCGGAGATCACAGAGCTGATCGATTACGTCGCCTTCTGCTCCGGCGTCAACCTGAGCGAACTCCCGAAAGAAGCCGCGGGCTAACGCTCGCAAACAGACAGTGAATTGTGGGCGGCGGGTTTCGACTCACCGCCCGCTTTCGTTCTATGCCGGAAAACTTTGAAGAACTCGATTACGCCCAAACGCCCCTTGGCGAGCTGATCCTCCGGCGACGCCGGGGCGTAGCCAGCGACCAGGATATATATGAGGTCAAGCTGGACGATGCGTTCCTCATGTCGAGCCTGGTGAACGCATCCGAGATCGCGCTAGCCAACCGGTGCATTCCGAAGGCTCAGGGCGAAGACATCCAGGTCGCCATTGGTGGGCTTGGCTTGGGGTATACGGCGGCGGCCGCCCTTCAACATCCATCGGTAGGCTCAGTGGTTGTCATCGAGTATCTTGCAAACGTGATTGAGTGGCATCAGCGAGGTCTAGTCCCCGAGTCATCAAGCCTTACAAGCGACCCGAGGTGTCGCCTCGTGAACGCCGATTTCTTCGCGCTCGTCGGGAATCCGGATCTTGGACTGGATCTCGAACAGCCCGGACGGCAATTTGACGCGATCCTCGTTGACATCGATCATACACCGTCCTATCGGCTGGACGATGAGCACGGCTGGTTCTACGAGCCGGAAGGGACCCAGACGCTATGCGGGCATCTGCATCCAGGCGGTGTATTCGGTCTCTGGTCAGCCGACTTCCCGGACAGCGCGTTCGTGTCAACCCTGGAGACGAGCTTCGAAACGGTGACGGCCGAGGTCATCTCGTTTCCGAACCCACTCCTAAACATCGAGGACAACAACACCATCTATGTTGCCACGCATCCTCGCGTGAACGACTGTGGCTGACCACGCCAAACCAGAAATGATCGATCGACTCGGGACCTTGATCTACGAGTCGATCGCGATGCTGAGTGGCATGTAGCTCGATATATTCACCCACCTGTCCGGATTCGCGTCCACGGCAACAGAACTCGCGGACCAGATGCGAGTCGACGCATACAAGCTAACGCCCCGACTCTACGCGCTCACCGCCGTCGGTCTGCTCAAGGTCGAAGACGACAGGTTCACCAACGGGCAGGAAGGATAGCATCTCCTGGTAAAAAGAAAACGAACGTCACATCTTGTGGTCGACACTCTGGAATGCCGCCCTGAAGACCGCCGACACGGTCCGGACCGGTGGGGCGCAGGCGTTCCACAACTTCTACGCCACATCACCCGGAGAGCAAGACGAGTACTTCAGCGGCATGGATCCCAGGGCTATTCTGACAGGCAGAGACTTCGCGTCCACCGACAACCTGTCCACCTACGACAACTTGCTCGATTTGGGATATGGATCGGGTGGCTTCGCCATCGAGGTCTCCCAGGTGAGAGACGTTCCCAAGTTGACCGTCGTAGACCTTCCCTTCGTCGTTCCCGTGACGCGAGAGATCATCGCTGATTCCGGCATGAGCGAGCGCATCGACTGTGCCGCCGTCGACATGACGACCTCCCCGGTCCCTTCGACGCGATCGTTTTCAAGAACTTCCTTCAGGTCTTTTCCGCAGAACACGCCCAGATCGCGTTTCGAAAAGCAAGAAACTCCCTCACTGCCGGCGGTCACCTCTACCCGATGGGTGACATCCTGGATGACACAAAGGTCGCTCCGCTCGATTCCGTCGCGCTCAACCTCTCCTTGATCAACATCTATACTGCTGGCCAGACCGACTCGTTTGCCCAGTATGAAGAATGACTGAGGGCCGTCGGGTTCGAAAACATCTTCCAGGTCGACGAAGAAACGATCACGGCGACATCACCTTGAAGGTCAGATGCAGGATGTCGTTTGGTCTCGGTATTGATCCATAGCTCACCCAGATCATCACGAATCCATCGTTAGGTGGCACTGGACTACAAGAATGGCTGCGTGGTATAGGACTAGTCGGACCGGCCTCCTGGCCGATTCAGGTGGCTCAATTCTCGGTCAGATACACGATGCTGCAGCCAATGACGGGTGGCAGATTGATACACTCCAAGATCACGAATGGCCCGCCTCGATTCCCGTCGTTAAGAGCGCTCTGTCAAACTCAGAGACTGCCGCAATCGAGGGGTCCTGATAGAGTATGATTTTCGCCGCCGTGGCTGGCGCATTGATTACATACGTGTTTCCAGCCGATCGCTCTATGTTCTGGAGTTCAAGAAAGGCCGACTAAGCAGCGGCGACAGAGACCAGATCATGAACTACTGCGTTAACCTAGTCGAATTCCGCGAATTGACACAGAGAGTTCAAACCAAGCTGTTTTCAATCCTCATTTCACGTAACGTCCCAGTTCCTGAGCGACCCGCCAAAGCAGATTGGACCCGGGACTGGCCACAGATCCACGCTGTTATTACTACTGACGGAAGCGTGCTCCCTGATATCGTGAAGTTTGAGCAAGAGACCTCTCCCCCTTGCTTCCGAGTTCTCATTCGTGAACTGGGATGACGCGCAATTCCGTCCTTCTTCGACAATAGTCGACGCGGTAATCTCTCTCGACGGCCAGCACGATGTGGCTGCTATCAAGTCCCACGCAGCACCCAAGAATAAAATAGATGAGTGTATTGCATCGGTATCAGCCGAAATCTCCACTGCTTCACGACGGGGGGCAGGGAACTGATTGTCGTTTCCGGTGCACCAAGCTCTGGGAAGACACTCGTGGGTTTGGAGATCACTTTCAGCAGTGAAATCCGTGGCGACGCTGTATTTGTCACCGGCAATGCTCCGCTGGTCGAAGTCATTAACGATTCGTTGCAACAGTCCTATCTACGCAACAGAAGGAAGAACCGGCCTAGAACTCATATTGGGTACACGAAGGAGGGTGTCGGCTACGTTGAGAGAAACGCTGATTTCAAAGTCATCCAGGCACACAGTTTCCTTGACCACCTTCGCGTAGAGGATAACTCTAGCGCGCCAACATCAGCTGATGGCAGAGTTCTGGTGTTCGATGAGGCTCAACGCATCTACGCCCAAGAAACGACCGTCAATAGTCGAAGGCTCGATGAGGATGAAGCAGTCTTGATCATGGAGGAAATGGCGAAGCGCGAAGATCCTGTCATCGTTCTCTTAATTGGCCACAACCAGCACATAAACACAGGTGAGCTTGGCCCATCCGTATGGCTTGAGGCGGCGGAGGCGATGGGTTGGCGTTTCGCCTTACCAGACGAAACCTTCGGGCTTACGGAGTTTGGAAACTCTAGCAAATGGACCGATCACCCTGCCGGGATAGCACTACCATGGGCTCACCTTTCACAGTCTATACGAGATCAGAAGACTCGCAACGGCGAGATCGAGCGTTAACTGCATTATGACAGACCAACCAGTCTCCGCCTCGCAGATAGCTCAGGCCCTGCCTGAATCTAGCAGGATATTCCTGACCCGCGAACTACAGCCCGAGAGGTTTTGGGTACGATGAAAGTGCATAGGGGAAGATCGGTCGGGTATTATCGCATCAGGTCAGGGCCGAAGACTGAGGCCTGAGGGAGTATTCGTCGACGAAAACCCCAGCATCGCAGACTGGATGCTTTCGCCAAACGACGATGTCACTTCTTCAAACATGCTGGAGCAAACACAGAATCATTACCAGATTCAGGGCCTTGAGATTGACTACTCAATTGTATGCTGGGACGCAGACTTGCCCAGAGAGAGCGATAGCTGGTCGTGCTACAACGGTCCACCGAGGGGCTGGAAGAGGGGCCGAGAAAGAGGAGGAAGCCCGGTGCAACAGCTATCGAGTGCTATTCACCCGGTCAAGGAAGGGAATGGTCATCTTTGGCCCCCCTTGGTGATCCAACAGGACGTGACTCAACCCGGGACCCCGGCTTCTACAACCCAATCGCGGTGTATCTAGTTGCCTGCAGAGCAGTGCCATTGCCGTCAGACTGATATTCCTGCTTCACCAGCATCGTGTCCCAAGAGTTCCCCCCTACACTTTCGGTCTACGACCGGTCCCTCGATACACCCTTCGCCACCAAAAAGAAGTGGCTTTCGGGCACTCGGGATGAACGATTGCTATCTGCTGACATGGAAGGAACACCCGGGACGTCACACTAGACACTGGGCTCCAACCCACCACAAGTCCCACATAATCTGGCAGTTGCGTGATTCCCGCCATTCCACCACAGAAAAGCGGTCCCCCGTTTCCAGGAGACCGCTTCCTTTGCATCTGAATCTGAATGCCTAGTACATCCCACCACCAGGCGGGCCTGCCGGCGGCGGCGGAGCCTCTTCCGGGATGTCGGCGACCAAAGCTTCCGTCGTCAGCAAGAGGCTGGCGATCGAAGCTGCGTTCTCAAGAGCCGAGCGCGTAACCATCGTCGGATCCGGGACACCGGCCTTGATCATGTCTTCGTACTTGTCCGTGTCAGCATTGTAACCGAAGGCATCCTTACCCTCGAGGACCTTCTGGACCACAATGGCACCTTCGACACCGGCGTTCGACGCGATCATGCGCATCGGAGCCTCGAGCGCACGACGGATGATATCGACACCGATCTTCTCGTCACCACGGGAGCTGCTGCGGACTTTGTCCAGCGAGTCGATCGCGCGAAGCAGGGCGACACCACCACCCGGAACGATCCCCTCTTCGACGGCGGCACGCGTAGCGTGCAGCGCGTCCTCGACGCGGGCCTTCTTCTCCTTCATCTCGGTCTCGGTAGCCGCACCGACGTTCACGACGGCGACACCACCGGCCAGCTTCGCGAGACGCTCTTGGAGCTTCTCACGATCGTAGTCTGATGTCGTCTCGTCGATCTGACGACGGATCTGGCTGACGCGGCCCTGAATGTCGCTGCTCTTTCCCCCGCCCTCGACGATGATCGTGTTGTCCTTGTCGAGCACGATCCGCTTCGCTTCGCCCAGATCGGCGACTGTTGCGTTCTCGAGCTTGAAGCCAGCGTCCTCGGACAGGACACGACCACCCGTCAGGATGGAGATGTCTTCGAGCATCGCCTTACGACGATCGCCGAACCCGGGAGCCTTGCAGGCCGCGACCTTGAGCGTTCCGCGAACCTTGTTGACCACCAGCGTGGCCAGCGCCTCACCCTCGATGTCCTCGGCGACGATCAGGAGGGGCTTGCCCGTCTGAGCCGTCTTCTCGAGCACCGGAAGGAGATCACGCATTGCCGAGATCTTCTTGTCGTGGATCAGAATGTAGGCGTCCTCGAGGACGGCCTCCATGTTGTCCGTATCCGTCACGAAGTAGGGCGAGATGTAGCCGCGGTCGAACTGCATACCCTCAACGACCTCAAGCGTCGTCTCGATGCCCTTGGCCTCCTCGACCGTGATCACGCCGTCCTTACCGACCTTCTCCATCGCGTCAGCGATCAGCTCGCCGATCGACTTGTCGTTGTTGGCCGACACCGTCGCCACTTGGGCGATCTCCTTGTGACCGGAAACAGGCTTGCTGATGCCCTGGAGCGACTTGACAGCCGCAATAACGGCGGCGTCGATCCCACGCTTCAGCTCCATCGGGCTGGACCCGGCCGTCACGTTCTTCAGACCTTCGTTGAAGATCGACTGGGCGAGCACCGTGGCCGTCGTCGTGCCGTCACCAGCGACGTCGGACGTCTTGGAGGAAACCTCCTTGACCATCTGGGCGCCCATGTTCTCGTAAGCATCCTCGAGTTCGATCTCCTTGGCGACCGTCACACCATCCTTGGTCACTGTCGGCGAACCGAACTTCTTGTCCAGGACCACGTTCCGACCCTTGGGGCCAAGCGTGACCTTTACCGCGTCAGCGAGCTTGTCGACGCCGCGCTTGAGCGCGTCGCGTGCCGCTGTATCGAATTCCAGCTGCTTCGGCATAGCTTGATTCTCCTCAGGTTACTCGATGATCGCCAGGATGTCGCCTTCCGGCATGATCAGGTAGTCTTCGTCGTCCAGACGTACTTCCGTGCCCGAATACTTCCCGTAGAGCACGCTGTCGCCCTTCTTGACGTTCAGGGCGATCTTCTTGCCCGAATCGTCCGTCTTGCCCGTGCCCACCGCGACGATCTTGCCGCGCTGAGGCTTCTCTTTGGCCGTGTCCGGGATGATAATCCCGCCCTTGACCTGCTCCTCTTCATCCTCGGGCTGAACGAGCACCCGATCGCCAAGAGGCTTAACCTTGACTGCCATACGACAACCTCCTATAAAACAACGAGTTGCACTGTTTTCTCTTTGTTAGCACTCTACAAGATTGAGTGCTAACAGCGCAGAATATATACACTCTGAATACAGCCTGCAAGAGGAAATCGTCGCCATCGTGCACAAACGCAGAAGGGCCCCGGATACCGATCCGGAGCCCCGTTGCCCGACGCATAAATGTATGCTATGCCGCTACTTGGCCTGATACAGCTTCTGGAACGCGTGCACCTGGTCGTGGAGTTGACGAGCATTTGCCACATCGGTCGTCTGCTTGCACTTCATCGCTGTCCGAATGATCTGGTGCAAGGCGCTTAGCTTGGCGTGATAGTCCTTCTCCCCCGCAGCATCACCCTTGGCGGGTTCCTTGATCCGCTGGGCGAGAAAATACTGAGCGACCACCTCACGGATCTTGTCCGCGTGCACTTCCTTGTTGGTCACCCATCGGACGATCTGGTTCATGTTCTTCTCGGGGGCAGCTGACAGCTCGTTGATCAGGTTCATCGACTTCTCGATCGTCTGGACATCCTCGAGCATCGCGGCGAAACGGCCGTCGTCCCCGTAGATCCCACACGGGATCTCGCAGTGACCCAACGCGATCTGTGGCGTCAGCAGGATGGCGAAGACAGCGATGATGGACACGGCAACACGCATACGAATAACCTCCTCAGATGGGGTTCCGGAATACTCCCGGCGATCGTTTGTTCATTCACGAAACGTGTGTATATTCAGGCCTGGCGGCGAGAACGGGCTTAAAGTAGGGTGGCGTTTCTGATGGGTCAAGCGAGGGGCTCCTGGACACCAGGCCAATAACGCGAGAGCGGGTCCTCGCTTATCTGAAAGAGACGGCCAGCCGCCCCCTCAAGGTCCGAGAACTCGCCAAACAGATGCGCGTCCCCGACGGGGAGTATCGCTCCTTCCGGCGACTCGTTCAGGAGCTCGAACGCGACGGCTCGATCGTCAAGCTTCGGAACAGTCGCTACGCGCCAGTCGCGGACAGGAACTTGATTACGGGACGGTTGTCGGTCACCTCCGCAGGATTCGGGTTCGTCGCCGCAGAAGGCTCGGAGGTCGAGGTCTTCATACCCGCCACGAGCCTGGGGCCCGCATACCACACCGATCGGGTGATGGTCCGGGTCACGAACCGGGGCGGCACACGGGCTCAGCCAGAAGGTGAGATCACCAAGGTCCTCCAGCGAGGGCTCACGGAGTTGGTCGGCACCTTCCACCGCAAGGGCCGCTTCTGCTATGTCGAACCCGATGACGCCCGATTCGGCAGCGTCATCAAAGTCCCCCCCGGTCTGACGGAAGACGCCGAGCACGGCGAGATCGTTGCCGTCAGGATCGACAACTGGGACACGCCGCACAGCCCCCCTGAAGGCCGCGTGTCCGAACGGCTGGGCGACCGGGACGATCCCCAGGTCGACGCCAAAGCGGTTATGCTCGCACATCAACTCCCTCGCGAGTTTCCCCCGCACGTCGCGACTGCCGCCGAGCAGATCGCGACAGAAATCCCCCAGAAGGAAATCCAACATCGTCGGGACATCCGGCAGACCCTGACGTTCACGATCGACCCCGCCACGGCACGGGATTTCGACGACGCGCTGTCACTGGAGACGATCGAAGGTGGGTTGTTCCGGGTCGGCATTCACATTGCCGATGTCGGCCACTACGTCCGGGAAGGCGATCCGATCGACCACGAAGCGCTGGCCCGGGGCACGAGCGTCTACCTCGTAGACAGCGTCGTCCCCATGCTGCCCGAGCGGCTGTCGAACGAGATCTGCTCCCTCAGGCCGAATGAGGACCGTCTGGCGTTCAGCGTCTTCGTCGACCTAGATGGTCAGGCCGAGGTGCGCCAGGTCGAGATGACGTCGACGGTCATCAACAGCGATGGTCGGCTGAGCTACGAGCAGGCGCAAGAGGCGATCGAGGGCCTCGCAGACTTCGGCGATCTGGGACAGGCGATCCGGACCCTCGAGGATCTGCGCCAGAACCTGACCCGACGGCGGCTCGAGGATGGCGCGATCGACTTCGACCTCCCGGAGCCGGAGTTCGAACTGAACGAAACGGCCACGCCGGTTGCGATCCGTGAGCGATCACGACTGAACAGCCATCGCCTGATCGAGGAGTACATGCTCCTGGCCAACCGTCTGGTGGCCGAGCATCTGACGACATCCGACACCCCGTCACTCTACCGCGTGCACGGGGGACCGGATCCTGAAAGCCTCGAGGCCTTCAGAGAGGTAGCCGCCGCATTTGGCGTCCGAATCCCTGCGAAAGGGTTCGGGACGGGTAAGTCGATCACCGATTTCCTCCGATCGGTGCAGGACAAGCGAATCGCGACGGTACTTAACGAGCGTCTCCTCCGCTCGATGAAGAAGGCCGAATACACGCCGCGTAACATCGGCCACTTCGGCCTGGCGTTCCGCGACTACACACATTTCACCTCCCCCATTCGCCGATACCCGGACCTGGTCACGCACCGGATCCTGCGAGAGCGGCTGACCGGTACGATGACTCCGGGGCGAGCCGATGTGCTCGCTGAGCGCCTTCCCCCGATCGGCCAGCAATCTTCCGAGCGCGAGCGCGTTGCTCAGCAGGCGGAATGGGACTCGATCAAGATCAAGCAGGCGCGCTACCTGGCGGAGCACCTGGGCGAGTCCTTTGCGGGCACGATCGTCGGCGTGCGGGCGATGGGTTTCTTCGTCCGGCTCGACGATATCCTGGCCGACGGCCTGATCCACGTGCGCACGCTGGGCGACGATTACTACGTGTATGATGAGCATCAGGCGACGCTGACCGGAGAACGCACGGGCAGGTCCTTTCGGCTGGGTGACCGGGTGGATGTTGAGGTCGCTCGAGCGGACTGGAAGCAGAAGCAGATTGACTTATTGTTAGACGAGGAGCCTGCCCCCAGGGCGGGCGCGGGCAAGAGAAGACGCGGAAGCCAGCGTGGCCGGCGAGGACGCGGAAGACCTCGCTAGAGAAGTGGTGGGGATCGGGGACGAAGACGGTTCGAGTCACACAGTTACGGGGGCCAAATGGATCAGGGGGTCAAGCACTACTGCGGTATCTTCGGTGTCTACGGTCATGCCGACGCGGCACGGCTGACCGGGCTTGGGCTGAACGCCCTTCAGCACCGGGGAGAGGAAAGCTGTGGCATCGCCGTCGGCGACGGATCGACCATCCGCGTACACAAAGGAATGGGGCAGGTCTCGGAGGTCTTCGATCGACCCGAGATCTTCGATCGGCTGGCAGGCCACCTGGCGATCGGACACAACCGGTATTCCACGACCGGCTCTGACACGGCGGCCAACGCCCAACCTTACGTAGCCGAATGCCGAGGTCACATCGCCGTCGCCCACAACGGTAACCTCGTCAACACCGCCGCCCTGCGGAGCGAAATGCAGGAGGATGGGGCCATCTTCCAGACCTCGTCCGACAGCGAGGTCATCCTCCATCTGATCGCCAAGTCTCGCCAGACGTCGATCGGCGATCGCGTCATGGACGCGATCAGCCGACTCAAAGGCGCATACTCCCTCGTCATGAGCACCGAGAAGCACCTGATCGCAGCCCGCGACCCCCACGGGTTCCGTCCGCTCTGTCTCGGTCAGCTCGGCGACGCCTGGATCGTCGCGTCAGAATCCTGTGCCCTCGACATCATCTCCGCTCGATACATCCGCGACATCGAACCGGGAGAGTTGGTCGTCATCGACCAGAACGGGCTTCGCACCTATTTCCAGGACGAGGAGGCCCCGAGGCGTGCGCACTGCATCTTCGAGTTCATCTACTTCTCCCGCCCCGACAGCATGATCTTCGGCGACAACGTCGACAAGACGCGACGCAAGTTCGGCAAACAGCTCGCGATCGAGCAGCCGGCCGACGCCGACATCGTGATCTCCGTCCCGGATTCGAGTAACACAGCCGCCCTCGGGTATGCCGACCAATCGGGTCTCCGATTCGAGCTGGGACTGATCCGGAATCACTACGTGGGCCGTACCTTCATCACACCCGGGCAGGACAGTCGAGCCGCGAGAGTCCGCGTCAAGTTCAACCCAGTTCGGGGCGTCCTCAAGGGCAAGCGAGTCGTCATCGTAGAAGATTCCATCGTCCGTGGGACGACGCTGCGCCACCTCGCCCGGATGATCCGTGAGGCAGGCGCCCGGCAGATCCACGTGCGCGTGAGTTGCCCCCCGATCGTCTCTCCGTGCTTCTATGGGATCGACTTCCAGACCGAGAAGGAACTGATTGCGAACGAGAAGACGATTGAGGAGATCCGTGAGCATCTCGGCGTCGACAGCCTCGGCTATCTCTCGCTGGACGGGATGATCAAGTGCGCGCCCAACGGAGACAATCACTACTGCACAGCCTGTTTCGACAGGCAGTACCCCATCCCCGTGGAGGCAGCGATGGGCAAACTGATGCTGGAGAACGGCCACCACGCTGCCGTCTGACGGCAACCAAAGCCGGGCTCGTGCGTCTATACGGTTCAGACCCTGACGTCCGTATCACCGGTGACAATCAGACCCCATGATCCGCCTACTCACAGCGCTCGTAATCACCGCCTGCTCTCCGCTCGCCGTATCCGCGGACGCCGGTGACCTCCTCGATACGGGGAAGTTCGCCAAGCGGGTCAAGGCGTCGGGCGATCAGGCCCCGGTCGTGAACGCCTGGGTGGACAGTCTCAGGTCGGCGGTAGGCGCCCATCAGTTCGAGTATGGCAGGCTGATGAACGAAGCGCGGTTCTGGCAGGGTTTCGCCCCTAAGCTGAAGACCCTCCGCGAGCTGGAAAAGAAGACCCGGACCAGAACCGATGCCTTTCTCGATTCGATCCGGGCGGCGCTGACTCCGAAACAGACGGAGCGTCTGGACCGGATCCTCAAGAAGCACGACCTGCTCGACTATCCTGTTACAGACGTCCCGTTCCACCGGATCAGTACCTCGCCGCTGAGCCCCAAATTCAAGAAGCGGGCCAAGGCCTACCGTGTATCCATACCGGGAGAGCCGACGGAGGCGGCCGGGTGGTCGTATCGCGAACTGCTCGAAACCTGGACCGCGACGACCTACGTCCCGATACCGGAGGGGACCGTCAACCAGACGCTCGTTCAGTCGGCGGACGTCCAGGTCTCGGCCAGCAGCCCGATGCTGCGAACCCTGATCGCGCGATCTCCGATCCTGCTCTCGGCCACCCTGATGCCGCCGGACCTGAGTCGTCGCGAGTTCGACATCCTGTATGAGCACTACCCACACACGTTCGAGAGCAAGGCATCGGCGGCAGCAGCCTACACTGCTTCTCAAAAGAGCGACGAGAACATCCTTGTTCGACTCAGGATGAGCACGCCCTACAACGAGTACTACCTCAACACCGACCGATACATCATCTTTCTCGAGGATGAGGAAGGCACGGGCTACGAACCGTCCCTCATCGACGCCGCCCCGGTCCGAGGCGTTGAGACACTCGAGATCAGGCTGCCTGGCCAGACCGTCACTTACACGGACATATTCGGGCGGTATACCGGTCAGCCCGGGTACAAGACGACGCGGACTCTCCGCAATCCTTCGAAGATGCAGTATTCCGGTAGGGAGCGGCTCCTGAAGCTGTTCTTTCCGGCGCGGACATTCGACGGAAGGCCGATCGTCACACCCAAGACGAGATCCCTCAAGCTCGTGGTCCAGCCGGAGCTGGAGAACCTTCCACGGCTGGAACTCACCTGGGACACGAGCAAGAAGCCCAAGAAACGAAAATGACGCATACGACACGCCCAGCACTCCACCGCCCGGTCAGGCTTGCGCTGATCGGGCTTCTGTTCGCCGCTTGTGCCTCGGCCCCTCCCGACGGTGGGATCACGGTTCGACCGGTGCCGAAGCCGACTCCGCCCGATCCAGCCGCACTCTCTCATTTTGTGGACGCCCGGTTGTTCGAAATGCGTGGCCAGCGTGAACGGGCGATCGCATCGCTTCGCGCCGCCATCTCCATCGACTCCACATCCGCCACGCTGTATGGCGCCCTGGCACGCAACCTGGCCGCCAAAGGACGTCACAGCGATGCCGCGGCACCGGCGGCAGCCGCCCTGGCACGAGAAGGCTCCAACCTCGACATCCGCTGGATCTACCACGAATCACTCATCAGTGGACTGAAGGACACCACAGCTGCGCTCGACCAGTTGGAGGAGATCGTCCGACGGGATCCGAACCCGATCAAGGGCTACGATCGGATGCTGAAGATCCACGATGCACGCGGCGACAACGCCGCTGTGATCCAGACCTTGGACAGGATCTCAGCCCTTCCCGGGCTCAACGAGCACGCTAAAATGATCGCTGCCCAGAACTACACCCAGCGGGGGGTCAGCAGCAAGGCACTCGCCCTGTATACGGACATTCTTGGGGGGAACCCCGGACGGAGTGACGCGTGGGTCCGGCTGGCAAGCCTGCAGACAGAGGCGGGAGACACGCTCGGGGCCGCGAGGAGCCTCCGACGAGCCGTCCCGAACCAGAACGGCCGCGTCAACCCGCGGCGTATCTGGCGCCAGCTCGCGAACATCTATGGGAAGAAGACGAGGATGGACTCGTTGCTGTCCGAGTCCCCCCCTGACCTTGAGTTTCAAGAGGCACTTGCCGGCGTCTACCGGTCGATCGCAGGGAGAGAGCCGTCGCAGAGGGGTGTCCATTTGCTGGAACGCTCGGCGCTCCTCTTCAACCACCTGTCGCGACTTAAACCGGACCGGGCAGACCTGTTCGCCAAGCAGGGCGAACTGCTTCTGGGCCTGAACCGCCCCGCGGATGCAAGGAGAGCGTTTATCCACGCGGGTGAGGTGGACAATCGTCCCGAGTATCACCTGGGGACGGCTCACACGCTGCTCTACGAGCGAGAGTATGAGGCCGCGCTCCAGATCCTGGAAGAAATCACGCCTCGGGTCACACCGAAATCCGAGTTTTACGGGAAGACCATCCTGTCGCTCGGGAACGCGTACTCTGCCCTTGGCCGCCACGGGGAAGCCAGAGCCGTATACGAGGCATCTATGGCTCTGGCTCCAGAAAACACTGCGTTCCCGTACGAACTCGGCGAAACCTACGTTCGCGACGGAGACTGGGAAGCAGCCACCAACGTTTTCAGGAACCTCTTGCCACGCGTCGAGGAAAATCCCGTTGCGCTCGGACAGACGCTATATGGGCTCGCACGCGCACTCGAGCGTTCGGATGCCTTCGCGGAGTCTGCTAGAACATTCGAGCGCCTGCTGTCGCTCCACCCCAACCACGCGGACGCACTGAACTATCTCGGGTATATGTTCGCCGAACGCGGCGTTCGACTCGGCGAAGCCGAGAACTTCATAAAACGCGCGCTCGGGAGCGATCCCGAGAACGGTGCGTATCTGGACAGCCTTGGTTGGGTCTACTTCAAGATGGGTGACTACCGTCGGGCACAGGAGTATCTGAAGCGAGCGATCGACAACGAAGAAGCGGAGATGAAGAAGCTGGGACCTCAAGACACGGCTCGTCGCAGAGGCATGCTCGAAAACCTGGCGGTTATCTACGACCACGCTGGGGACTGTGCGTTGGCACTCAACCAATTTTTCGAGGCACGGGCCTGGTGGAAGCTGGCGCTCGAAAGCGACCCGGACATCGAACACACAGCAGAGAAACTGGAAAAACTGACCAGTGAACACGGCGACCCAGAGGCCGAGGATGCCGACCGCTGATCGCGGAATAGCCGGCGTCTTACTTTTCCTCGTGCTGTTGGGTGTCGGGTGCGCAACCAACCCGCCCCTCCTACCGCCACCGATCACCGATCCCGCCGACCTGATCGACAGAGTCACCTCCCAGACCGATTCGCTCCAGGACATACGCATGCGGTCCCGTATCTCCTTCGAAATAGACGGCGTGCGGCAAAAAGCCACGAGCATCGTCTTCGCCGAAATGCCGAGCCGCCTGAAGATGGAGGTCAGCGGCACTCTTGGGATCAGCATCCTGTCCGCCAGATTCTGGGGCGACTCCCTTCGCGTCTATCTTCCGGAAGACAACGGATATCTCGAAGGGCCCGCGGCGACCGTCCTCTACCAGATCACGGGGATGAACCTCGACTTCTACGATATCCAACCGATCATCCTCGGCATTCCAACTCTGGCCAATGAAGACCGATCCTACCTCACCTCGTTCGAGACCACCCCGACCTCATATGTCCTGAGCTTCTCATTCGGCGTGTATCGGAAGCGGATCTGGATCGACCGCCGCCGCCTGACCGTCGCCCGAGAAGATATCATCGGTCACGACGATGAACTGCGGTCGCGCCTGCTCCTGTCCGACTACGCAATGACAGATGGGTGCCACCTCCCGGGCGAGGTCCGAATCGAACAGGGCGAGAACAAAATCTCGTGGTCTGTCGAGGAGCTGAACATCAACGACGGCAGCAACCCTGATATCTTCACCCTGAAGATGCCACCGGGCGTCTCTCGTCTGGGTCAGGACCACTAGAAAACGCACGGTTATGATCACCGTGCGTCGAGTTCGCGGTCACGCTCGGAACGCGGGCTATTTCTTCCCGAACCCCTCCAGCTCATCCTTCAGCTTCTCGAGATCCACATCCTCGTCCTCGACTAGGTAGGCCAGCAGCATATCAGGCGATCCGCTTAACAGCCGGTCCACCACCTGTCGGACGGCCGACTTCCTGACCTCGGATTGCTCGACCAGGGGCCGATAAACCTTGGCCCGTCCGCCCTTCCGGAAGGTCACGTATCCCTTCTGCTCCATGATCTGGGGTAGGGTCCTGATGGTCGAATCGACCATCCGATCGGGAAGGTGCTCCTGGATCTGGTCCACCGTCGCTTCCTTGAACCGCCAGATCACCTAAATGGTCTGGGTTTCGCGGGTGGTCAGCCCCTCTTCTCGTTTACGCGCCATAACGCTAATATTACAGCGAATGCTGGCGCTTGCGTCAACTTCGCCGGAAAAGACGGGCGATTCTGGATCCCGTTCGCTTGACGGCGTGCTCGCCGACAGCCATCACAGGGCTCGATTCTGCCTCGTGCTCCCGCCATCGGTTTCTCAGATCGATCATTGTCTTGGCTGTCAGCGTACCGGTCACCTCGAGACCGGTCGACTTCTGGAACTCGCGAATCGCTTCGCTCGTGGACAGGTTGAGTTCACCCGAAATCGGCGTGACGTCGTATCCCAGGTTGTTCAACAGCACCTGTGCTTCATAGATATGCTCCGTACCGAGCTCGATGTCCTCTGGCTCATCCGGTTTGAAAACGGGAGCTTCCGGCGGCGACGTGATCTCCGAGATGAGCACCCAGCGGGACAAGCGAATCTCGAATACGGCCAGCAACAGAGAGACGAGCGCGAGTAGTACCACACCCCCACCTGGCAACCATCCCACCTCGTAATGACCGATCCCGTCGTCGATCCACCGGAGTTCGTAGAGCCTGTCGAATACGATCAGATGCAGCCCGCTGGTCCCTGCGAGCAGGTGAAGGACGGCCAGGATCAGCGGTGTCTTGATCGGGATCCGGAGCGGCGTGGGTGCCTGGCGTCGCAGGTAGGCCAGCATTAGCGTCCAGGCATCAACGCTCAGCATGGCGAATGGGAGCCGTGCGAGGATCGCGAAGGTCTGATCCACCGGATTATAGGCAGAGGTGGCGCCGACAGCTACGATTCCCCCCACACCCAGCGCTGAAACGACATAGGTGAGCGAGGTCAGGGTGGAGACTGTCCGGGCGGACGTCTTAGGGAACTCTATCTGTGTGGTATCGAGTCGATTCATGCGCGTCGTCCAATACGAGCGCAATATACGGGGAGAACGCCGTTCATCAAGCCGGCCTCGTCTCCCGATACAAACTGAACCACAGAACCACTATCGCCAGCGTCGCCGATACGGCGGGAACGAGGGCGGTGGACTCCGTCCCAAACGTGGCCTCCGCGACGATCGCCATCCCGAAGCCCGCTACCAGCAGCACGGCCATCACGAGAAACGCAAATTGCTCGCGGTGCGCCGCCATCAACAGTGTGTGTGCGAGCCCGCAGAGAGCGAACGGTGGCACACAGGAAGCGAGCAGTCGAATGGCGCGGACACTTTCGCCAAAGTCGTTCCCGAACACGGTTACGACAAGAGGAGCCGCAAGAAAAAGGAGAAGCAGGGCAATGATGCCGTAGGTCACAAACCACACCCCCAACCCGGTGTGTCGACGACCGTCTGAAACCGCGTGGGCCAGGACGGCTTCGAACCCGGCGCTCACGAGGACGTAGGTCGCAGCCGCCGCTCGATACCCGATGTAGAACACCCCGGCCGCCACGGGAGACATCACGTAGGTCGCGAGATAGGACAGATACAGAAGATTGCCAAGGTAGTAGACACCCGGCAGATGCAGGAGGCCCGACCACATCGTGTTGAGATCGACTCCGAGCTTCGCAGAGACCCGGAAATCGGGACACTTCCGTTTGAGCAGGGCCAGACACATCACCGCATAGCCGCACCGGGTGACCGCGTAGCACCATCCGACCTCGACCAGTCCGCCCCCCGAATGGAGTGCCACGACCAGGCCAACCAACAACGCCACGTTCAGCACACCGATCACCAGGAAGCTGAGATGGGCTTGCTGCAGCCCCTTGAAGACGGCGTTGCCACCGTCCCCGGCGCTCATGAAGATCGTCGATGCCCCGATGAGCAACACGGGAAGCGCCAGGTGGACGCCACCCCACACCCATCCAGCAACGACCATCAGGAAGAACACTGCAGGTGCCACAGTCAGCTTGTAGGAGAGGACCTCGTTCAGGACGTCCGACACGCGAGCGCCACCGGCTACCGACTTGATCAGACGGTTATTCATGCCGAGATCGAGCACCGGAACGAAGAACGCCGTCAAAGAGATCGCGAAACCGTAGTCACCCAATGCGCCCGGGCCGAGTTCACGAGCCACCAGGACCATGCCGAGCAGCCCCCCGAGAGTATGCACGACCTTTTCCAGTGTAAGGTAGACCACGTTCCTGCGAAGGCTCAAGGGTCATCCCCCAAACAAAAATGGAGCAAGCATACCGCCTGCTCCATCGCTCTATCGTTATCGGTGCGCGAATCTACCCGCCGCGGCCACCGCGATCTAACACTCGAATCACCACAACATCCACCTCGCTAGTGTCCCCGACGCCTGGTGCGATATTGTCGGCGACTGCGAGCTCGAACACATAGTCTCCGGTAGCGGGAGGCAGAAACTCAGGGGTAGGTCCATTCGATCCCTGGAGGCTGACAGCCGGCCCCAGAATCTGGCGCCAGAAGTAGCTCAGCTGGTCCAGATCGGGGTCCGAACTGGCCGACCCATCGATCACCACCGTCTGTCCCGGTTGGAAAGCGACGATCCGGTCAGGCTCGAGCTCGGCGACAGGTGGGCCCTGAGTCACAGCGATCTGTAGCATTTCCGTCACGGTCTCCCCGGTCACACCGTCGCTGACTTCCACGGCCAAGCCGTAAACACCGACTTCCCCCGGTGCCCGCCACACGACGGTCACCGAATCTTGGAACAGGTCGATCAGGGTATCCTTGCTGCTTCCCGTAAAGACGCCCCCACTTGCCGTCCACTGAAAGTCCAGTTCGTCGTTGTCGGCGTCCTCTGTGAACAGCTTCAGGTTCACCTCTCGACCTCGACCGACGGACGGATTCTCACCCAGATCCGTCGTGACGTCCACAATCTGCGGTGGTTCGGACCGATCGAGCAGTGTACATCCTGCTGTGCAGAGGATCGTGAACAGGTAAAGATATCGTAACATCTACAGCGAGTCCTGGCCAAGATACATCATAGAAGAAAAATCTTCGTAAATGACTGTAATGTAGCGCTTTGCGGTGTAACTGTCAACGTGCCCGACGCCTGAAATTCGCTTGACACAGCGATAGGCGCAAGCTTCGTTCGTAATCCGTGAACTGGTCAGGAGCCAATGGGTTCCAACCTCCGGGGCCCCTTGGCTTTCTGTGTTTTAGGACCTCCGTATGGTCGGGACGGTATGATCCACAAGATCCTCTGCATCGATGACGATCTGAGGATCAGGACGATGCTCGACAAGGCCCTGAGGGACGAGGGCTACGACGTCATCAACGCCATGAGCGGCGAGGACGGGGTCGAGCTCACCGAGAGCCAAGATCCCGATCTGATCCGCTGGATATCGGCCTCCCAGGCGTCGACGGTATCGAAGCCCTCAAGCAGATTATGAAGAACCGACCGGAAGCTGCCGCGATCATGAGCACGGCCGGGGGGACGATCGAATCCGCGGTCTCAGCGATGAAGGCCGGGGCGTAGAACTACATCCAGAAGCCCTTCAATACCGACGAGCTTCAGCTCCTGATCGCCGAAACGTTAGAGACCGTCAAACTAAAGAAGTGACGGTGCTCCAGAGTGTCCAAAGGAACCGTAGCGACGTCGACAAGATCGTGGCCGAGTCCCCCGCCTTCAAGCGGGTCCTCAAAATGGTGCAACGGGTCTCGGAGAGTGACTCCGCAACCGTCCTGATCGAAGGAGAAAGCGGTAAGGGCTAGAAACACATCGCCCAGATGATCCACTACAAAGGACCTGATCGAGTCCGAACTGTTCAGGAACGAGAAGGGCGCCTTCACCGGGGCCGCCCAGTCACGGGTCGGCAAGTTCGAAGCCGCGGACAACGGCACGCTGTTCCTGGACGAAGTCGGCGAGTTCAGTCAGTACAACCAGATCAAGCTCCTCCACGTGCTCGAGGAGCGGTCCTTCTACCGCCTGGGCGGTAAAAAGAACATCAGCATCGACGTCCGCATCGTCGCCACGACAAACCGGAATCTCCAGGAGGCCACCAACGCCGGCGATTTCCGGGAGGATCTGTATTACCGCCTAAACGTCGCGAACATCTACTTCCCCCCGCTCCGCGAGCGACGCGAAGACATCATTCCCCTGGTAAAGCGGTTCCTGGACGAATTCGCCGGGACGTCGACCGACGGCATGCGCAAGATCGCTCCTCAGGCTCAGGAGATGTTGCTCAACTACGAGTGGAAGGGGAATGTCAGAGAGATCCGGAATGCGATTGAGCGGATCGCTCTGCTGGAATAGGGCGAAACGCGGCTCGCAGAACACCTCGATTTCCTCGGACATGGTGCGCCCTTCCGAGCGACATCGTCAAATGCACGGAGCGCAGATCTGGCTGGGTCGGAAGCCTTCCGACTCCCCGCCGATGACGTCATCCTCGCCGAACTCAACAAGGACCTGATCCGGCAGGCACTCGAGATGACGGGCGGAAACCAGGTACGGGCCGCCAAATTGCTCGAGCTGACGCGAGACACCCTCAGGTATCGGCTCGACAAATACGGAATCCAGACCTGATCAGTTTTCGGCAAACAGCCGACGAATGATCGGTGCCACATCCTCCAGAATCTCTTCCCGACCCGCATCCAGATAAGCCCTGATTCGTCCCTTCCGATCCACCACCGCCAGACGCATATCGTGTGCCCCGGCTTCGTCGTGCTCCACGGAAGCCTTGAAGCCCGTTTCGATCAGATCTCGAATCCGATCGGCTTCGCCCGTCAGGATCTTCCATCGATCCGGATCGGCCCCCACCTCACGACCGTAAGCGGCCAACTGGTCCTCTGGGACCTCAGGTTCGATGCTGATCGTAAGCGATCGTAAGTCCTCTACCGGCTTCAACCCTTCTTGCAAGACCGCCATCTGACCGGCCACACCGCTGCACGCTCCTCTGCAAACCAAACTCCCGAAGCTGACAATGAGCACATGCCCACTCAGACCGCTCCGTGTCACGGTCTCTCCCGCCTGATCTCGTAACCTGAAGTCCGGGAGTTCGCCGACCACCGAGGCTCTCTGTGCCCTGATCCCACGGATCCGGTCCAGTTCGCTCTTGAACAGGAAGGCCGTGACGATCAGCATCAAGAGGACCGTCGCGCCAAATATGCGGAAGAACAGCCGGCGGTTGGATTCGGCGTTCGTGCTCACCCCGTGCCTCGTTCCCGATCACCCACGGCGATGGCAGACCAGACGATCATCACGACCCCGAAGAGAGCGGTGATCGCGAGGCACACCGGCAGGTCGGGCAACGAGTCTGTCACGGTGGCGTCGGGGTAGTAGAGGACACGGCGAAGAGCCGCGGTTGCGTAGGTCATCGGGTTGATGCGCATCACCCACGCAAGCCACTCTGGGGCCCCGGACAGCGGGAAGAACGCTCCCGACAGCAGCCACATCGGGAGGAGCAGCAGATTCATGATCGCGTGAAAGCCTGCTGTCGACTCCATCCGCCAAGCGATCTTGAAGCCCAGCCCCGTCATACTGATCGCGATCAGGATCAGGGTTCCCAAAGTTGCCAGGAACGACACGGGCGTGATCGGAATGTCGACTAGCGGCGCCAGAATCAGGAACACGAGCCCCTCCCCCACGGCGACCGTTGTCCCACCCAGTATCTTGCCCATCACGATCGCAAACGATCTGATCGGGGCGACGACGACGGACTGCATAAACCCTTCCCGTCGGTCCTCCACCACTGAGATGGTCGAGAAGATCGCCGTAAACAGGAGGATCAGCATCATCGTCCCGGGGTAGATGTATTCGAGGTAGGTCGGGCCGTCCCCTATGCCGGTCGAAAAGGATCCCCTGAACCCTGAACCGACCAGCACCCACAGGAGTAACGGCTGCAGGATCGATCCCATCAGGCGGTTTCGATCTCGCACAAAGCGGAGAATTTCTCGCTTCCATAGCGAGTAGATGGCAAGCAATAGGATGGGTCGATCAGGCATCGTCGCCCCCGACCACAAAACGCTGTCCCGTGTGCGCGACAAACACATCCTCCAGTGTCGGTCGCCCGATCGAGACCGAATCCGCCAGGTCTCCGCACGCCCGGTAGACGTCAGCCACGAGTTCCTTCGCTCTATCAGACGTAATACGGACGTCCCCATCCACCATCTCAGCGTCAAGCCCCAGGTTCTCCTGTAGGGCGACTGCTACTTCGTCCGGCAGCGATGTCTGAACCACAATCACATCCCCCCCCACGGACCGCTTCAACTCACCGGGCTTCCCTTCGGCGATCATCTTGCCCGTGGCAAGGATGCCAATCCGGTCGCAGCGCTCCGCTTCTTCCAGGAAGTGCGTCGTCAGCACGATTGTCACCCCCTGGTCGTCTCGCAGCGCTTGCAGGTCCTCCCACAGCATTCGTCTCGCCCCGGGGTCCAGACCCGTCGACGGTTCGTCGAAGATCAGGAGTCCCGGGCCTGGAAGCAGCGCCTTGGCCAGCTCGACTCTTCGCTGGAGCCCGCCCGACAGGGTTTCGATACGGGCAGCCATCCGATCGCCTAGCCCCAGTCGCTCCGCCATCGTCTCGGATGCACGCCTCAACTCGCCGCCCAACATTCCGTAGAACATGCCGTGGTGGATGAGGTTCTCCAGGACCGTCAGCTTCGGATCCAGACTCGGCCGCTGGAATACCACTCCTATCCGAGACCGGATCGCGGGCCCCTCGGTCGCCGCCTCGTGACCGAACACCCGGACCGAGCCCGTCTGCGGCTTCAGGTGGGTCGACAGAATCCGGAACAGCGTAGACTTCCCACCGCCGTTCGGACCCAGCAGCCCATAGACCTCGGCACCGCCGACCTCGAGCGAAATCCCATCGAGCGCTCGACGGTCCTCGTAATCGTGAGTCAGGCCGGAGACTGTGATCGGTGTGTCTTTGAACACCTGCCAACTCCAACAAAAAAGGCGACAGGCATTCGCCCATCACCCCAAGTGATTCCGATGCGATCCGTGTTCAAGGAAGCCGGTCTGCTATCAGAACGATCCACAGAACGGGAAGGTAAACCAGCGTAGACCGAAGCAGATGCCGCGCCCGCTCCGTCGTGCGCTCCCGGGCGAAGGACAGGCTGAACCAGACTATCACGGCGCTCAAAAGCAACGCGATTGCAAAGTAGACCGTGCCCGTCATCCCCATCAGAGCCGGCATCAGGCTGCACGGCAGCAGGGCCAGACTGTAGACCACCATCTGATGAGCCGTCCGACTCCCTTTCGTGTCCTCGACCGCCAGCATCCGATAGCCTCCGCGAGCATAATCTTCCCGATACATCCAGGCGATCGCGTAGAAATGAGGAAACTGCCACAGGAAGAGAATCCCGAATAGTACGACTGCCCCAAGTCCCAACTCCCCATGGGCCGCGGTCCATCCGCCAACGGGCGGGAGTGCACCCGAGACGGCGCCGACCAGGGTATTGTGGACGGTGATCCGCTTCAGAGGCGTGTAGGCCACCAGGTAAACCACCGCCGTCGCCACACCCACCAGCGCCGTCGCGACGTTGACCCAGGCCGTGAGGTACACAAGACCGACCGCGAGCATCGTGATACCAAGGGCAAAAGCCTTCTCCGGTTGGAGCCGACCCGCCGGCAACGGTCGGTCAGCTGTTCTGACCATCCGCGCGTCCTGCTCGCGCTCCAGGTAGTGATTGAGCGCACAGACGCCTGAAGAAACGAGGAAAGTCGCCAGCAGCGTGTGGATCAGGCGAAGCAGATCGACGCCACCTGGGCTCGCCAGTACGTAACCGACAGCCGTGCTGATCACGACAAACGTCCCGATCCTCGCCTTCGTCAGCTCGACGAAGTCGGCGAACCTCGCGGGGGTGAATTCCTGGATGTCCGCTTCGGCCTTCACGCCGGTTCTCCTGCCAGATGTGGTTCTACCACGAGCTCAGTTCGCACGGTCAGCCGGAAGCTGCGCGTGATCACCAATACGGTCGTTGCCAAGATCGTTGCCCCAACCACCACGTGACCGGTCGCCACCCACACCGCACGCTCGGTCCAAATAACCGAAGCCCCCAGCAACACCTGAATGATCAGCAGCAACGCCAACAGGAATACAGGCCGAACGAGTTCGGGCAGGTTGACGTGTGCTCGAACGACCCGAGCAACCAACCAGCCGATGGCGCCGCACACGACGATCGCCCACACCCTGTGGGCGAACTGGATCATCACCTGCATCCGGAGCGTCTCCACCTCGACCGGATAGGGCGCAGTAGGGTGTGTCTTCAGCTCGGACACGGGCGGGATCAGATGACCGAAAGCGAGCGGAAAATCGGGGATCACGAGAGCAGACTCGGTGTGCCGTACGAGAGCGCCGAGGATGAGCTGACCATACACCGTCGCTCCCGCAAACACAGCGAGCCACCGTGTCGACAGCGTCTCATCACCGTCCTCGATCGAGGGTGTAGCCTCGGTCCAGGAGCGTGTCGTGGCGACCCAGAGGACGACGATCATGCAGAAGAACGTCTGCGCCAGGCAGGCGTGGGACACAGACACCGGCGTTGGGAGCAGGTAGAGAACGGTCAGCCCCCCGAGCAACCCCTGGATGATCACAGCAGCGAGGGCGATCCCGGCCAGCCGACGAACCCACCGCCTCGACTCCACACGCCATGCCCATATCGCCAGGATGACCGTCAGGAATCCGACCGCGCTGGCGATCATCCGGTGGCCGTGCTCGTAGAACACCCCACCAACCATCGGCGGCATCAACATCCCGTAGCTGAGAGGCCAGTCAGGAACGGCCAGACCGGATCCCGTACTCGTGACTAGTCCGCCGGCTGCAATCAACAGAAGCGTAGAGATCGCTGTGAACCCGGCGAAGCGGTTCAACCCGCGTGAAGGCGTGTCCGACATGGCTATTGTGCCGACGGCAGCGGTAGCGTGTTCGAGACCCGGGCGATCCGCCTGGCCCGAAGCCAGAAGAACAGGATCGCTCCCGCGATCGCCGTCAGTAGGATTACGATCACCCCTAGGAGCACGAGCACCCCTGCCTCCGCCCCTTTGACCTGGAGCGAATTCGGGTCACCATAGCAGACGGTGCAGGCAAAGGTGCTCGCCGGCGCCCACAGAACGAATCCGAGGATCAGCGTCAGAAAGCGTTTCACAGATAACTCCATCCCTTGAGCTTTCGGAGGAACCATACCCCGTAGAACAGCAATCCAGCCGCAGCCACGAACGACGTAAGGCTCAAGGTCAGCATCAGACCGTCGCCGGACTGCTGGAACGTTTGAAGCGACCAGTAGCCGAAGCCTGCCGTCATCAGGACCGACGCGACGACGAACACGATGTGGAACGACTTGAGCGACACCTGTCTACCCGTGGAATACCGAGTTATGATCGGTCATGATCGGGAGCAGCATCAGCACGGTAAAGAAGAAGACCGTGATCCCCAGGATCCAGTAGATCATTGCCTTTTCTTCGATCAGATGCATGAAGTAACACGCCACGAGCGACCCCTTGACCGTGGCGATCAAGAGTCCAACGAACAGCGTCATGAATACCGAGTTGAACTCGATGTAGGATGCCCCGACGGTCGCGGCCGTCAGGACAATCAGAGCCACGCCGATCTTGATGTAGCCACTGATATGTTCTCTGATTTCATCAGCGGATTCAGCCATAGCGCGTCCTTACAGAAGATAGAGTGCCGGGAACAGGAAAATCCAGACGAGATCCACGAAGTGCCAGTAGAGGCCGGCGCATTCGATCCGGTTCGCGTAGTGCTCCGGGTTCTCCTCCAGCAGCTTGGAGCCGCTCGTCAGGAGATACACAAACACGGCGATACCGCCGATCACGTGGAGTCCGTGAAGCCCCGTCATCGTGAAGTATGTCGCGTAGAAGTTGTTCGTCGCCGGTGAGATATGGTGCGAGAACTTTGCGCCATACTCGAAGGCTTTGACGACCAGGAATCCACACGCCAGGATCACTGTGACCCAGAGATACATTTTGGCCTTGGCGTTCTCGCCCATCTTCAGGTTGGCCCATCCGAGGACGACCGTCACCGACGAGATAATCAGGAGGGCCGTATTCAGCGTGGCCAGCGGGATATTCAGCAGATCCGCCCCATGCGGCCAGTCGTCCGAGCCGACGCGAAGCAGGATATACGAGGAAAACAGTGCGCCGAAGAGCATGACTTCCGACGCAAGGAACAACCAGGTCCCCAGCTTCCCACTATACAGACCCGACATCGGGTGTGGTTTAACTGTGTAGGGAATTTCGTCCATCATCTACGCCTCCTCTTGCCACTGCGGCGAATAGTCTTCCTTGGCCCCATGGACGCTGTACTCATACGCATCTCGATATACCTTCGGCACCTCGGTGAAGTTCCCGTGCGGTGGCGGCGTCGGGGTGTTCCATTCGAGCGTCGTCGCGTTCCACGGGTTATCGTTCTCGACCTTCTCGCCGTTCTTGCGAGCCCAGAAGAAGTTGATGATGAAGAAAATCTGCGCCGCACCGAGCAGCCAGGCGCCCCACGAACTCATCGCTGTAAGTCCTTGGACCTGCTCCCCGTAGGCGTACTGCGTCTGGTCATAGAGCCGTCGCGACACACCGGCCATCCCAATGAAGAACATCGGCATGAACACCATGTTCATCCCCACCAGGGAGAACCAGAAGTGCAGCTTGCCGAGGGTCTCACTCATCTTCCGGCCGGTCACCTTGGGATACCAGTGATAGATCCCTGCCAGCAGGGCGAACACGGTACCAGGGGCGACCACATAGTGGAAGTGCCCGATCACGTAGTAGGTATCGTGAAGATGCAGATCCGCGCCCGTCAGACCGAGCGGCAAACCGGTCAGACCGCCGATCGCGAACATCGGGATAAAGGCGAGGGCGAACAGCATCCGAGTGGGGAAGCGAATAGACCCGCCACTCAACGACAGCGCCAGCGCCGTCAGGATGATCACCGATGGAATCGAGATGATCATCGTCGTAGTCTGGAAGAAATTGCTCATCGCCGTCCCCATACCCGTCATGAACATGTGGTGTGCCCACACGATGAAGGACATGAAGCCGAGGAAGACGGTTGAGAAGACAATCGTGCGGTATCCCCAGAGCGGACGACGCGTGTTGTTCGTGATGATCTCTGCCACGATCCCGAGGGCCGGGAGGATCAACACATACACCTCGGGATGGGCGAGGAACCAGAAGAGGTGCTGCCAGAGCAGCGGGCTCCCCCCACCGGCGACATCCAGCGGCTGGCCGGAAATCACCAGACCACTCGGGAGGAAAAAACTGGATCCTGCGACGCGGTCCATCAACTGCATCACGCCGGCCGCCTCGAGCGGCGGGAAAGCGAGCAGCAGGAGGAAAGCCGTCACGAACTGTGCCCACGTGAAGAACGGAAGGCGGAAGAACGACAGTCCTTCGACCCGCAGCTGGATCGTGGTCACGATAAAGTTGACTGAACCGAGCAGGGAGGACGTGATCAGGAAGACCATCCCGATCAGCCACCAGGTCTGCCCTGGTGGAGCGGTGTTCGCCAGCGGTGAGTAGGATGTCCAGCCGGACTGGGCCGCGCCGCCTTCGGCGAAGAAGCTAAGCAGCATGATCACACCACCGGGCAGGAACACCCAGAAACTCGCCATGTTCAGCTTCGGAAAGGACATATCCGGCGCACCGACTTGCAGCGGCAGGATGTAGTTCCCGAACCCGCCCACCGACAGGGGCACGACGCCCAGGAATACCATGATCGTGCCGTGCATGGCACCCAGCTGGTTGTAGAACTCGGGCACCATCACGCCACCGGGCATGTTGGCTTCGCTGAACCAGGTTCCGATGAGGGGCATCGGCTCACCCGGGTAGGCGAGCTGCCAGCGCATCATCATCATCAAACCGAACCCGAACAGCAGGAAAAACAGGGACGTCACGGCATACTGAATGCCGATCACCTTGTGATCGATCGAAAAGACGTACTTACGCCAGAACGACAGCTCTTCGTGGTGACCGTGCCCGTGATCGTCGTGATGCTCGTGTGCGACACTCATCTTAGGGCTCCTTAGAACGAGAACTCGTCTTCGCTTTCTTCGACCTGCTGCTCGGCGAGCCAGGCATCGAAATCAGCCTGCGTCTGGATGTGGATCTGGCCCCGCATCCGGTAATGGCCGAGACCGCACAACTGCGCACAAGCGATGTCGAAGCTGCCTGTCCGCGTCGTGTTGAACCAGAACGGGATCTCCTGTCCGGGGATCGCGTCCTGGGTCAGCCGAAGAACGGGCACTTTGAAGCTGTGAATGACGTCTTTGGAAGTCAGCTTGACCAGTACCGGCGTCTTTTCCGGCACGTTCAAGTTGTTGATCGAATTGAAGTCGTCTTTGCCGTTGGGGTCGTCCGGATCGAGACCGAGGAGATTCTCGGGAGTCACGAACTCAGAGGACTTGCGTCCGAAAATGCCGTCCTTACCGGGGTAATGGACGTTCCAGGCGAACTGCTCGGCCAGGACTTCAACGACGAGCGCGTCTTTCTCGTCCGGCGGTTGGGACTTGAAATCCGACCAAACAGGCATCGAGAGGCCGACCAGCAGGAACGCTTCGAAGACGACGATAAAAACCTCGAGATACTTCGAGGCCTTACCCTTGATCGGCTCGTAGCGCGCTGTCGGATTGGCTCCGGCCCGGAACCGAATTAGACAGTACACAAAAAAGATGCCCCAACCTACGAAGAGCAGCAGCATGAACACGTGAAGCACGTTGATCAACTGGTCGACTGCGTCTCCGTGCGTCGAGACATTCATCGGCAGCCAGTAGCCGTATATTTTTTCCTGCATACGAGCCCCTCCCTAGAAAGCCCCTGCAGCGAAAAGAAGTCGAGCCGCCGGGCATTCCGGCGGCTTGACGTTCCGGGGTCCTAGTTCCGTTTCAGATCCGCAAGACCGTAGGTGAAGTCAGCCGTAGCCGCGCCATCGGCGACGGTCACCTCGACCGACTTGCTTCCGAACACCTCGTGCCAGGCGGTTACGGTGTAGGAGCCGGCCGGCACGCCCTTGAGCGTGAAGGCGCCCGTGCCATCACTTACCCCGTAGAACGGGTGTGATGTCACGCCGATGTGCGCCGACATCCACGGGTGGACATCACACTTCACCGGGATCATCACCTCGGGCTTCTCGAGCGAAATCTCTTTTACCTTCATGAACTTCGGCATCGCCAGGTTGAACTCCTTGTTCACTTTCGGCTTCGGGTGAACGTTGTGGAGCGTGCCATCGTTGTTGAGCACCTTGATCTTCTGGCCAGCCATCACACCCATGATCTTGGGCGTGTAGATGCAGCCGGCCTGATCCAGCACTGCCGGCTCAGCCGGCGTATCGAAGCTCTTGCCCTCGAGGCCCTTGCTGACGTAGACAAACACATTCAGCAAGGTGTTGTTGTCGTTGACCACGACCTTGTCACTCAGAACTTTGCCCGTGTGCTTCGACGCGCACACCGGATCCGCCTGCATCTTGAGTTCCTTGCGACCGGGGACCTTGCCGTCCCAAGAGATCGTGCCGCTGACATCGCCGGCATAGGCGGAACCCGACGCGATCAAAGCGGCGGCAACCACTGCGATTGATTTGCGAATCATACTACACTCCTTGCAATGAACGACGAGGGTCACTCGCGTTATTGGTTTCCCGGCGCATCCCTCCACCACCCGTCTCTGGGTGGATGCAACCTGGCAGATTCTCTGTTATCTCTGGCTCAACCGAACGTTCTGGTGGAGCCCGAAGATGATATAGTCGTTGATGGCCTGGATCACGGAATCCGTGTTCGCCTGCATCACGCCGTATTCGGGTGTCGTTCCCTCCGCCGGCGGCAGATAACGAGCCATATTGTCCGGCAGGTAGGTCAGGGCATCTCCGAAGAAGGTCGGCATCTTGGTGCCCGGAGCCAGCTGCTGCGGATCCCACAGCCACTTCGCCATCCAATCCGGCTTCAGACGCTCACGCGCCATCTTCAGGTCGGGGGCGTAACTTGCCGGATCACCCTTCGGCTTGATGTCGCCCTGCTGGTGGCAGGTCCAGCAGTTGTAGATATCCGCGCTGAACAGCATCTCGCCGGCACGGATCCCCTTCGAATCCAGCGTTTTCTCGACCACCGTCTGATACGGGAACTGCTGCTCGTCCAGACGGGCGAAATAGGTGGTCAGGTCGGTCGCTTCACCGTCCGAGAACCCGAAGCTCGGCATCCGGACATCCAGCCACGGACGGACCGGCCCGACATTCTTGAAGAACTTGAACATCCAGTCAGGCTGCACCTTAGCACCCTGACCGTGAAGGTTCGGCGGGAGGAACCCAATGGCACCGGCTTCATCCTGGCCGTCGGCCACGTAGCTCGCTACGAGTTGATCGCGTAACGCGCCTCCTTCATTTTCAACGATGTGACACCCCTGACAGTTCCGCTCATATACGACTTTCCGACCCTTCTCGATCTCGATCTCGGACGGCGAAAGGTGACGCAGGCCGCCCGGTTCGATGAATGTCTTCGACATGCTCAGCAGCGCCAGCGTAACCGAATGCGCATCCGCATCGGACAGGGCGAAGTTGGGCATTCGGAGCTTGTCCGCGAACTGTTTGACCTTACCTTCGTCAAACACCCGCGGGTGCTTCAGCTTCGTGAAGAACCAGTCGTGACGCGTTTTCGGGATATTCATCGGGTTGAGCCCGAAATCCAGCTTCCCGACATCCTTACTGCCCTGTAACGTCAGCTCCGTGCCAATCGGGGTTGCGTCCTCGAACCCGGGAATCGCGTGGCAGCCGAAGCAGCCCTGTCTCAGGATCATCCGCTCGCCAACAAACAGGTCCTTGGCCTTGGCCGACATCTGCGCCAGGCTGTCCTGGGCGACCAGGACGGGCATCCGTGCCTTCAGGAAGTCGAGGGCGAGATCATCACGCACTTTGGTGTCGATCGATGCCGGACGACGGTTCTCGAAGTCCTGGTTTCGCAGCCCCATCAGATACGCCGTGATGTCCGCGGCTTCCTGGTCCGTCAGGCGCAGGTCGGGCATCAACGTCTCGGGGTAGTAGGCCGTCGGATCCTTGACCCACTCGTAGAGCCACCCGGCCGTCATCTTGCTGCCGACATCGTTCAGGTTGGGCCCAAAGTTGCGCAGATCGTATTGCTGGCCGTAGTCGTCGCCCTCGCCCACCACGTGGCAGGCCTTACACCCCGTCTTCTCCACGAGGCTCTGTCCCCGAGCAGCGTCGCCGGCCGGCGGGTCCGGGTAGGAGATGGTTTCGGAATGGTGGAGCAGATACTCCGTAATCCCGTGGATGGCCACCGTGCTGATGGCACGGCTCTCGGGCGAGTTCACGTTCTGGAGGTCGAAGATCTTGGGCATCTTCGTCGTCGGGCGGAAGCCACGCGGATCCCGGATCCACTTCTGCATCCACGGACCGTCCAGCTTTGCACTCACCCGGCTGAGGTCGGGACCGACCTTACGCAGATCCAGGTATCCCTGGATCTTGTGGCACCCAGCGCACCCGAGCGTCTTGACCAAATGGACACCACGGTTGAGATCGTCCGCTTTGGGCACATCGACGACACCTTGGTGACAGGACGAGCAGGACTGCTCGATATACCGGGACGGATACATCGGGTAATCCCAGTGATGCATCTTGTGGTAGTGGTAGAGCCGTTCCCACCGCGCCTTTTCTTCCTGATCGCTCGGTGTGTGGGCGGCATTGTTGAACGTCACACCGCGGTCGCGCCCGACGTGGCAACTGGTGCAACCTGTCACGTCGATCGGGTGGGGCGATCCGCTCGTCATGAACAGATCCAGATCCGGATGCGAAGCGAGTACCTTCGTCATCCCGATCCGCTCGTCCTCCTCATAGGTGTCAGCCATATAGCTGGCGAGCGCCTCGTTCTCGAACGTCGCGGTTTCCCAGTCGATCTCATATCCCTTGCGGTCGATGTTCACGTGGCACGTGTTACACCGGTCGACCTTGGGGACGGTGATGAAGTTGATGTCGTTCTTGAGGTCGCCGAGGACGATCTGCCGGATCTTGACCGTTGGGGAGATGAAGTCCAGCATCGGCATGTTCCGGAACTCGTTCTCGAAGATCGGCAACAATCCCTGGAGCCTGCGCTCCAGCAGGGCCGTCTCTTTCAGCAAAACAGCCTTCTGACCCTCGAGTTCCGCCCGGCGGCCCTCGATCTCCTCAAGCTTCGCGTTCGCCGCGGCCTGCCTCTTCTCGACCTCCTCCTTAATTAGGCGCATCTCGGCCATGCGCTTTTCCATATCCAGGAGGGTCTGTTTCTTTTCCGCCGTCTCGTCGCTGTGCCCTGAGTGCTGGGCCTCCTCGAACTCGTACTTCACAACGTCATACTCGGCCTTTTCGAACTTGAGGTTCTGGTCGGCGATGTAGAATTCGCCGCGAATGACCTCGAGCTCCGCCAGGACGGGCTGACGCTCCGCGTCGCGCGCAGAGATCGCTTCCTCGACATCAGCGGCTTCCTTCTCGATGGCTTCGAGTTGGTTCTTGTCGACCGCCTCGTTTGCCGCCGTCAGTTCGACCTCGGTCTTGTGCTGATCCAGCCGCATGGCCTCACGCTGGAAATACTTCCACTCGCGATCGTAGTCTGCCCAGATCATCCATACGACCGAGATCGCGAGGGCGACGCTCGACAGCGCAAAGACGACGTTCATCTTGTCGACGTTGTAGACGAAGTCGACAAAGCCACGCTTGTCACTGTTCATCAGAACTACTCCAAGTGTGAGACATCAGGCAACGGCTAGATATTGAAGAAGTACTCCGGGATCGCCACGAGATATTTCAGGTTGAAGAACCAGCGCAACAGCATCTTGGCCGGCAGCGACAACATGAATAGGAAGAAAACGACCATCACACTGTAACGGGCGAATCCGAGCTGTTTATAGAAATCTTTGAAAAACGTCCGGGCAAGCAAGGGGGGAGGGATCAGGAAAAACGCCCCCACGATCAGGAATCCCCATATCTCTCTGGTCAGCCAGAATTGTGGCAATCCTGTCCCCATCCACTTCACATAGATGAACTCAGACAGGTTCACGTTCACAAGGGCTTCCAGCTTGTGGCTGTCCCAGTACTCATAAGGGCCGTAGAAGTTCCAGTTCGGTCCGCGGAGGAAGGTTCCGATGATGATCAGAACAACCCACAGCACGATGAAACCGAACAGGAAGATGGTGATGGCGAAGGGACGTTCTTTCAGCGTGTAGTAGCCCGACCCCTTGGTGTTCCGGTCCATATAAGGAATGGCCATCAGCCCGACGATGACGAGTGTGGGCAGGACAACCCCGGCGATCCAGGGATCGTAATACACGAGCATCTCCTGCAGACCCAGGAAATACCACGGCGCTTTGGACGGGTTCGGTGTTTTGGCGGGGTTGGCCGGCTCCTCGAGCGGCGCGTGGATCAGGATCGACCAGAGCAGCAGTCCGACGGTCATCAGGACCAGACAGATCAGCTCGGCATAGACCAGGTGCGGCCACGTAAGGACCTTTTCCTGATACTCCGCTTTCTCTCTGGGTTCGCCACCGGCCTCGATCAGCTCATCATTCTCGTGCGCCTGCTTCAGGCTCAGCCACATAAAGAACCCGACGAACACGAACAGCAGGACGATCGGGACGTTGTCAGGTTTGGTGACGATGATCCGGAAGTTGGGATCCTGAAAGCTTGCCACGAAGAACACGACAAAGCCGACCAGATAGATGATGCCCGCCTTGGTGGTCCACAGGAACCTCATCTTCAGGCAGAACAGACAGAACAGCGTCGACAGAGCGAACAGGATCTCCGGCGATGATAGCCAGTTAATCGCTTCCTTTACGACTTCCATTTACCCTCCCGTAGAACGGGTCAGGGCCGACTTACATCGGCCCTGAAATGCCGCCGTCCTTGCGGACGCGCCAGAAGTGAACGGCCATCAGAATCGCCGCAACAAACGGAATCGCCAGACAGTGGAGCACGTAGAACCGCAACAACGTACCTTCGCCGACGAACCGTCCAGCGAGAAGACCGAATCGGGCATCGTCGCCCGCGTGCACCAAGGCAACTTCACCGATTTTGAGGAATGACGCCCCCGGTCCCTCGTGCCCGAGGAAAGGCGTTGCTCGAGCCATGTTCGAACCGACCGTGATCGCCCAGATGGCCAGTTGATCCCAGGGCAACAGATACCCTGTGAAGCTCAGCAGCAGTGTCAGCAGAAGTAGGATCACTCCGATTGCCCAGTTGAACTCACGCGGCGGCTTATAGGACCCGGTCATAAAGACGCGGAGCATGTGAAGCCAGACGGTAATGATCATCAGGTGGGCGCCCCACCGATGGATCTCGCGCATAATCCCGAGCGGAACCTGCTCGCCAAGATCGATGATATCGGTGTAGGCATACTCGAGAGTCGGCCGGTAGTAGAACATAAGCATAATGCCGGTCACGACCTCGACCATAAAGATGAAGAACGTGAGACCGCCCATACACCAAGTATACCGCACCCGGATACCCGACTTGGGCGTCCGCACGGGGTGAAGATGGAGGAACACGTTCGTCAGGACCACCTGTGCGCGGCCGCGCTCATCCCTCGGGATATCGTGCCGGAAAATCGACTTCCAGATCTGGCTCTTTTTGACCGATTCCATCAGGTCGGACGTCTTCGGCATGCCTTGCTCCGCTGAGTGTTTCTAATTCGCGTTGACTAAATGACTTTCATAAAGGACTCGGGATTCTCCCACTGTCCTTTTTCCCACTGATACTTCTGAGTCTTGTCGACCAGGATTTGCCCGTCCTCAGCCAGCACGATCCGCACGCGTTCCAGCGGGCGTGGCGCCGGGCCCTCAAAGTGAATCCCTGTCGAATAGAACCCACTACCGTGACACGGACACTTGAACTTGGCTTCACCGGCCAGCCAGTTGGGCGTGCAACCCAGATGTGTGCACACAGACAGGAGCGCGTAAATCTGGTTGCGCTCCTTGACGATCCAGACGGAGAACTTGTCCTTCCACCGCTCGTCCACACCGATGTCGTAATCCTCGGGGAAACCGATCTTGAACGACTGGGGCGGCTCGAACAGAACATTCGGGAAAAGGAACCTGCCGAAAGCCGCGAGAGCGGCCGCCGAAGCACCGGCAAATGACAGCCATGCCAGCGTCAGCCAGGTAAAAAATCCACGACGCGTCGTAATCCCACCCTCGACGACCGGAACGATGCGATCGGGTCCGGGCCGAATCGCCGGCGGTGCCGGGGTCGTCTGAACCACGATCTGCGTCTCGCCACCGCCTTCGCCGGTCAACGCGCGGGCTGCGGCAGCCCGATCGGAAGCCGACTTCTCGGCTGGGGCCGCAGCAGCAGTAGGCGCATCCCCTCCACCCTCGGCAGGTGCCGCTGCTGGCGCGTCGCCACCACCACCTTTGGCGGCTCGAACTGCAGCAGCCTTGGACTTCGCCCGCTCGACGCGGTCGGCAATTTCGTCAAACTGTGATAGATCGATTTCTTCAGACATCGAGAACACTCCGATTCGTCGGTTTCCGGAAACCGGCGATGATCACGAACAGGACTAGGGAGTCAGCGAATTCGTTCGGGGGAGGGCCGTAAACGCAAGAAAAACGGCTCGGGTAGAGCCGGAATCAAGGCGCCGAGCATCTGTCCCTCTCATCTCGGTCAACGAGATGGAAGGTGTTGTAAACCCAATAGTTGGCAAGTTTCTTAAACCCAACGCGCGCGAAATATATCCCAAGAAAAATGCCATGTCAAGCTGAAAGCCGGCGAGTTTAAAGGGTTTTAGGACCCGGATCACGGTTCGTCCCAACCATCGATCACCTCGATGGCCGCCTGCCGCACTTTCATGCTGGGATCGTCCCCCTTCAGCGTAAGAATATGGTCCCTGAGCTTCTCCAGCTTCAGAGCGCCCGCGGACCGGATCGCAAATACCATCGCGGTCACCCGCTGATCCTCACTCATCTCGATCGTCTCGAGGAACGGCCGGTGCATCATCTTGCCCAACACTGCTTCACCCGAGGCATCTCCCCGCCTCGCGAGCTGGAGGGCCGCATTCCACCGGACGTCCGCCACCCGATCGTTTACGGCCAGCTTTAGCGCATCGACGACACGGTCGTCGGTCATTTGGCCCAACGAGTAAACGGCGGATTTTCGGAATCCGGGATCCTGGTGCTCCGCGAACTTCAGCAGATGAGGAACGCTCACCTCGGCACGCAAACTACCCAGCGAATGGATCGCATACAGTCGGGTCTCTTCGTCTGGATCCTCCAGGGCCCCGATCAACGCCTCCACCACTGCAGGGCTGTCCACCATTTCCATGGCCCGTGCCAGATAACGGCGTACCCGGGGATCGTCGTGGACAGACGCCTCGAAGACGCGAACGATCTCGTTCGCAAACTCGGGATCAAGCGTTCCCTCCCGCTGCTCCACCGACAGCACCTTGACGAGTTCGTAGGCAGCCTGCCAGCGGCTGTTGATCCCACCCCTGCGAATCGTGTCCAGATAGTCGCTTGCAGATCGGCTATCCGACGTGAGAATCCCGAGAAAAAGGTAAATCGAGACCCCGACAAGGACGATGGCCAGCGGGAATACGACGAATTGCGTGATCAGTTTGGAACGGGGGACATCTGCCGACGCGAAGCCGGCGGAACCTGAAGGTTCTGCCCCTTCTTCAGATCTGGACGACTCTTGAGATGGAGTATCTTCTGACACGGTTATCCTGGAGAAATTGAGGCTTGAATGCGAGCGGGTTTGAATATAGGGGCGCTCAAAAACCGAGTCAAGAAACAGCCTTCAGTTACCCCACCCAATTCGGGTCAGAACCTTGACACTCCACCCTAACGCCCCTATTTTTAGCCGCGATTGGAGATGAAATTCAGACATACACCAGGAGAAACGAACACGTGAACGTCGACCTTTCCCAGTTCGACAGCATCTCGGACCGCGTGGCCCGGGCCAAAGCCAAGGCCGAGGCAGTACGGAACGCCAAGGCATCGGGCGGAGCAGAAGCAGCTGGTCCCGCAGCAGCAGGTGGAGACGGCAGAGGCGCTGCGGTCGCCACGGAAGTCGTCGAAGAATCGTCGGGGCTCGCGATCCTGGAATTCCAGACCGGCCAGCACTTCAAGTGGCGCGGTCGCGCCGCCCGGACGGTCGGGATCCGCTATGATCTCGTGAGCTTCGTTTACGACGATGAGCCAGATACCGTCGTCACCGCGGACCGCTACCGGATGAGCCACGCGCACGATGAGGGCGAACTGGTGTTCGCCCCAAAGAGCGAGGTTTATAGGCCGGATCGTGTGTCCGACTTCGAGCGCACAGGCTACCACGACTACCTCTGGCTCGAGGGCCGCTCGGGTATGACGGCCAAAAAGCGACGCCCTCGCCACATCGCTATCATCAACCCCGACTACTGCACTGGCTGCAACGCGTGTATCGAGGTTTGCCCGACCGACTGCATCGAGGAGGTGGATGTAAAGGAGGCCGGGCTGGATGGACACGGCAAGTTCTGCGAGGTGCGCCTGGCCGACTGCATCGGCTGCGTGCAGTGCGTTAAGATGTGTCCCTGGGAGGCGATCGATATGGTCAACACCGACCGTGTCGAGGAAGCCTACGGACTGCCCTCCGGGAGCCTCTAGACGAGGATTCGCTCCAGGAGTTAACGACGGACCGAAACGGGGACTGTGAGGATCACTCACACACCCCGTTGGGGGCGCCTCCCAGACAGGTTCCCAAACTCAGTAAAAGGTTGACTTGGCGGATCAGATGCCTATATATTGGCGGGAATTAGGGTAGCTTCTGCCGGTATTAATCCCCCCCTTCCGGCCTCCCTCGACCACCCTCGTGTCCCCCGAATCGAATTGACCGAGTCTCTCGCCGCGTGTCCATCGGCGTTGTGACCCCATCCAGGCATCTCCTCCGTCGTTTCGCTCACTGGCCAAGCCGCCAGGAGCGCTCCCGGAGCCTATTGTTGTCAAGCCAGAATGACCAGAACGGCAGTAACCAGGGTCCTGCAAAATTGTTGACGCCCCTCGGCAGCACCCCGAGCGCCTCGATCACCAAGCGGGGCAAGGCCGTCCAGGTCTTGAACACCAACACGGCGAGCGATGTCGCCGTCTCGACCGAGCATCAGCCAGGAGGTAGTCGGAGCGTGACAGAACAGACCTCAGACAGCAAGCAGGCGCTCCCGCAAGAGTGGGACCTCGATGAGTCGACATCTGAATCGGGCATCTCCGAGGAGGATCTCGCAGCACGACTGGACCGTCTGGAACAGCGGCTCGATTCATTCGAGAGCACGTGTTATACCTTCCTGTTGTATGCCAAACAGCTCTCGGACCGAACCGTATCGTTCTTCGATGATATTTTCGGGCTAGGACGTCAGGACTTGGCCCAGATCCACGATCGCCTCGGCGTCAACGCCAACAACAAGGGCGACTACAACCGTGCGATCGAGTCGTTCAAGAAGCTCGTGGACCTGAACCGCACGGCGTCCTCGTGCTACAAACTCGGCGTCGCCTACGACAATAGCGGCAGCCTCCAGGAGGCCATCGAGGCCTTCCGGGGCGCGATTGAGTTGGATGCCGGCTATCTCGACGCCCACTACAAGCTGGCGGAGGTCTACAGCGGGATGGAGAACTTCTGCGAAGCCGTCCGTTGCCTGACCCGAGCGACCGAAGTCAACGGGCAGAATGCGGAGACCTTCTACCGCCTCGGCTGCGTGCACAACGCTCGCGGCAGCTACGACGACGCCATCAAGGCGTTCAACCAGGTCATCGAACTCGATCCCGATCATCCGGGCATCCATCAGAGCCTGGGCCTCGCCTACGAGAACAAGGGTGAGCACAATCGAGCAATCGAGTTCTTCAAGAAATCGATCTAGTGTCAGTCCGCAGCCTCACAAGACGGCTGAGCGAAGAGCGGTCCGAGGCTCAGCGACGAGCACCGGAGGCTTCGATTCTCGATCCCGTCGAGGATGTTCCCTCCGTGACGGATGACGGGCCCACTGCGTTGTTTAAGGGGCGCCGCCCCGAGCCGGAAGAAGAACTGGTTGAAGAAGAAACACCGAAATCGACGGGATTGAAGCCCCGTCTCGAAACGCCCCCGGCGGATATTCCCGGGGGTATCGCTGCAAGATTCAGTCTCCGCAGCCAGCGCGTCAGCGAGATATCGCGGTCCATCGACGCCATCACCATCGAGTTGCAGTCAAATTGAGGAGGAGTAGGTCAAGATGCCGGAAGAGATAGGACAGGAAGCATCGTTCGAACGCGCGTCTTCCGAGCGGGCCCCGGAAACCACGGACGATCGGGATCTTCTGTACCTCGGGGTCGACCTGGGGACGGCGAACAGCTCGGTGGCTACCGGTACGGACGTCACACGAACCGTCCCGAGCGTGGTCGGTTGGCCCAAGGATCTGATCGCGTATCGGTTCCTGCAGAAGCCGATCGTCTACGGCGAAGAGTGTATTCGGAACCGCATGGCTCTGGACCTCTTCTACCCGCTCGAAAAGGGTGTGCTCAAGTATCGCCCTTCCTCGGGTCCCGTGAACGACAGCAACCGGGAAGCTGAAGCCGTTCGCGAACTCGTCCGACACGTGGTAGAGCTGGCGGAGATCAGGCCCAACCAGCGCGTGCGTGCCGTTGTAGGCGCCCCCGCTCTGGCTAGCGAACAGGACAAGCAGGCGATCATCGACGTGATGCAGGACCTCGTCGACTCCGTGATGGTCGTCTCCGAGCCCTTCCTCGTGGCCTACGGACTCGGCCTCTACAACAACTCGCTTGTCGTCGACATCGGAGCCGGCACGCTGGACCTCTGCCGGATGCACGGTACGATTCCCGAGGACATCGACCAGCGCACGCTCTACAAGGCAGGCAATTTCATCGACGAGAAGGTCCACTCGCTGCTCCAGGACAAGGTCGCCGACTCACCCGTCTCGATCTACCAGGCACGCTCGATCAAAGAGCGGTACGCCTTTGTCTCACCGATCACCGAGGGAATCAGCGTCGAGTTCCAGGTCGAAGGGAAATCGGTCCTCTACAATATCGCAGAGGAGCTGAAGGCAGCCTGTGAGGAAATCCTCCCGGATACGCTGCGAGCGATCCGCGAACTGATTACGACCTTCGAGCCGGAGTTCCAGGATGAGTTACGGAACAACATTGTGCTCGCCGGTGGCGGCAGCCAGATCCGCGGACTCCCGGTGGTGATCGAATCGGATCTCGCCGAATTCGGACCCGCTCGGGTCACCGTCGTCGATGATCCTGTTTATGCCGGTGCCCTTGGAGCGTTGAAGCTCGCGCAGGATATGCCGGAGAGTGAATGGGAATCGGCCTGATCGAAACCGCATAAACCGACAGAAAGTCCAGAGCTCCCCGGGAGTTTTGGGCTTTCTTTCTTTCACCCAGAACGAACACGATGCCAGACGCATTCCTACAGATTCCGACCGAACAGATCGACAGCCGCAGGTTGCCCCTCCGTGGGCGAGTGGATGACGAAGACCTCCAGACGCTGATAAACTCGATCAGTCGATACGGCGTCATCGAGCCGGTGATCGTCCGTCCCACTGACGACGGTGATTACGAACTGATCGTCGGCCGACGGCGTTTCGAGGCCTGCATCCGCCTCGGCTACGACACCATCCCGGCGATCGTCAGGCGTGTCTCCGACGATCGTGCGAGAGAGCTCGCCTTCCAGACCAACCTCCAGGTCAGCCTGCTGAACATCGCCGACGAGGTGGACTTCCTCAGAAAGGCAGATGTCTTCCACTTGAGCGATGAGCAGCTGTCCGAACGCTACGGTCTGACTCCCCAAGAAGCCTCGGTCGCGCGTCGGTTCAACCGGCTTCCCCCTCCCATCCGGGAAGCCGTTCGAACTGGCGAAATCGACGAACGACGGGCACTCGCCCTCAGTCGTCTGGAACGCGAAACGGACAAGACACGCGTCTTTAGATACATTGCCCAGCACGACCCGTCGATCGACCAGGTCGAAGACATCGTCGACCGGATCGAAAGCGGCGACGCACCCCAGATCTAGAGAAAAAGAAGCGGCCCCCTTACTGAAACGAGGGCCTTGGAACGAGAACAAGGTCGCGGGCATCGCCTGCGACCTTCTCTATTTATGCGTCAGTCTCATCACCCTCGGCTGAGGCACCAGTCGCTCTATCAACCTTCCAACTGACGGAGCACCTCCTGCATATCTTCCGGCGGCTCCTTCTCGAACGACATCTCCGCCCCTGTCGTTGGATGCGAAAACACCAACTGCCGAGCGTGCAGCATCTGTCGCTCGACGCCCTTCAATAAAGTCGCCGCTTTCGAACGATACAGCGGCGAAATCCCCTTCAATCGCTTGTCCCCTCCGTTGTATACAGGGTCCCCGAAAACCGGATGCCCTATGTGGTCGAGATGCACGCGGATCTGGTGGGTGCGCCCCGTCTCGAGTCGAACGTCAAGCAGCGAAAGAAAGGCGTAGCGTCCGAGGACTTCGTAGTGCGTGACGGCAACTCGGCCCTCACTTGACACGCTCATCCTCGTGCGATCACGTCGGCTGCGATTGATCATCGTTTCGATCGTACCCGCGTTCTCCGTTGGATGCCCCCAACAGACCGCGACATATCGCCTGCTGACCTCTTTAGCCTCCAACTGCGCGGAGAGCTTCCGATGTGTCGTATCGTCCTTGGCCACCACCAGCAGACCGGAGGTGTCCTTGTCGAGGCGATGAACGATTCCGGGACGAAGATCGCCGTTGACCGTGGACAGTTGAGCGTGACCGAGAAGCGCATTCACCAGCGTCCCGGATCGCAGCGCGCCGGCCGGATGGACGACCATCCCGGGCGGTTTGTTCACCACCAATAGCCAGTCGTCCTCGTGCTGAATGTCGAGGGGAATGTCTTCGGCGAGAGGGTCGAGGGGCTCAGGCTCGGGCAGCCTGACGGAGACGGTTTCACCGGGCGAGACGCGATGGCTGGATTTTACCGCTTTGTCGTCTACTAAGATGAGCCCTGCGTCGACCAGCTTGCGAATCGCTGACCGTGAGAGATCGGGTAGCAGGGAGGCGATCCATCGATCCAAGCGATCATTCGCCGGAGCCCCTACCGGGATCAGCTTGATCTTCTGGTTGGTCTCGTCCATAGCCGATGATCAGCAAGATGACGCCGACGGACACGCAGGCATCCGCGACGTTGAACACATACCAGCGAACATCCCCAATTCCCAAGTCCAGGAAATCGATGACCACCCCATACCGAAGCCTGTCGATGATGTTCCCGATTGCCCCGCCCAGCACGAGCGCGAGCCCGATTCCACCCCAACGGTCCTCTGGCGGAGTCTTGACGAGCATCGAGATGACGATCACCATCGCTACCGTCGACAGCAGCAGATGGACCGTCCCACTACCCAGCTTAATGCCAAACACTGCACCCGGGTTGTGGATGTAGGTCAGACGAAAAAAGTCGCCCAGCACGTCGACCGATTCCCAGAGCTCGAAACGGTTCGTCACGAGTTCCTTCGTCACCAGGTCGACGAGCAGGGCGACTACCGTTATCCAGAGTCTTTTCACGAGCGATCCAGAAGCTGACGGCTACGCACGCTTCTCTTTTTCCGCGGCCTCAGCCTCTTTGCAGGCTACACAGATCTTGGTCGTGGGGACGGCCTCGAGACGCGCTTTCGAGATCTCGGTCTGGCAGACCCGGCAGACCCCATAAGTGCCTTCCTCGATACGCTGAATCGCGCCTTCAAGCTGTTCCAGGTAAGCACCATCCCGTGAAGCAAACAGAAACGCCTTTTCGCGCTCCATGGATGCACTCCCCAGGTCCGACATATGGTCGGAATAGATCAGGTCTCCAGAAGAATCCGCGGATGTGTTGTTCATCGAATGAGACTCGAGAACCCCAAGATCGTTCCGGATCTCGTTCCGCTTGTCTACTAGGATCTTCTTGAAGTATTCGCAATCTTCCTGCTCCATCCTCCGCCTCCTCAACCAGCCCCGGACGCGCCGATGCGCCACGGGGGAATCGGGTGAATGCTTAGAGCTTCCGGAGGGCCAGCGTGCCCTCGTGTCCGTTGACTTTCGATTCCAGCCGAACTGCCAGGCCCTCTGGTATCGACCCGATAACGACATCTTCGGCGAGCACCTCACCTGCGACGTAGTCTCTATGTGCTTTCGCGGCGGACTCCAGCCCGTCCTCGCCCTGGATACCCACTGAAATCCGGTCGGACACGTCGAACCCGGCATCCTTCCGCATATTCTGAATCCGGTTGACGAGTTCCCGGGCCGTGCACTCCTGGATCAGTTCGTCATCCAGGTGCACATCCAGTCCCACCACGAGATTGTTGTCAACGGCGACGACGAGGTCGTCCTTCTCGCTCCTCATCGCCTCGAGATCGTCGATCGTGATCTGACCGTCAGCGACATCGATCGAACCGCCATCCTTCAGGGCCTTGATGTCGGCGGCGGTCATGGCTTGAACCCAAGCGCCGACTTCCTTCATTCGTTTGCCAAACCGTGGCCCGAGTGTGCGGAAATTGGGCTTATATGAGACCTCGCTGAGTTCGGTCTCATCCTCCACCATTACGATCTCCTTGATATTCAATTCATCGGAAATCAGGTCGCCCATCTCCACCAGTTCATCCCGGATGTGCTCGTCCGGTGGCAGCAGATACAGCTTCCGCAGCGGCTGGCGAACCTTCAGGTCGTGCTTGCTCCTAAGCGACCGCCCGAGCACCACCGCACGTGTCGCCAAGGACATCTGCTCCTCCAGCCCACTGTCGCGGAGGCCTTTTGCTGCCTGCGGCATATCGCAGAGATGGATACTGCACGGCGCGTCTGCATCATACGAACGGACAAGATTTTGGTAGATCTGCTCGGTCACGAACGGCAGCACCGGTGCAAGCGCCTTGGTGAACGTCACCAGCACCTGATACAGCGTCGCGTAGGCCGACAGCTTGTCCGAGTCGTCTTCCGACTTCCAGAAGCGCCGCCGGCTCCTGCGGATATACCAGTTCGTCAACTTCTCCACGAACGACACCATCGCGGGCACCGTCCGATACAGTCGATAGGCTTCCATCTCCGCGTTGATATCGTGGAGCAGCGTCTGCAGCTCGGACACGATCCAGCGATCCAACCGGTTCGTCGACATTTCGCCATCCTTGTCCGGCGACCACCCATCGATGTTCGCGTAGGTCACGAAGAAGCTGTAAGCGTTCCACAGCGGAATGATCACATCGCGCAGGCTCTGGTTCATTCCCGATTCGGTCAGCCGCAGCTCCTCGGCTTTCATCGCCGGCGAATTCAGCAGATACAACCGCATCGCGTCGGCGCCATACTTCTCGAGCATCTCGCCTGGATCGGGATAGTTCCTCAGCCGTTTGCTCAGTTTGCGGCCGTCTTCAGCCAGCAGCATCCCGCCGACGATACAGTTCTGGAACGCCGGTTTGTCGAACAGCGCGGCAGACAGGATCGTGAGCGTGTAGAACCACCCCCGCGTCTGATCCAGGTTCTCTGAGATGAAGTCCGCCGGGAAGCTCGCCTCGAAAGCCTCCTTGCTTCCTAAGGGATAGTGATTCTGCGCGTAGGGCATCGCGCCGGACTCGAACCAGCAGTCCAGGACCTCGGGGACACGTTGAAGCGTTCCGTTTCCAGACGGCGCGGGGATTTCCAGATGGTCGATGCAGTGCTTGTGCAGATCGTCGACATTCTCACCCGTCAGTTCTTCCAGTTCGGCGGCACTACCGACGCAAACCGCCTCACCCGTCTCCTCGTTCCGCCAGATCGGCAGTGGCGTGCCCCAGTATCGGTTCCGGCTGATCGCCCAGTCACGCGCGCCTTCGAGCCACTTCCCAAATCGGCCATCTCTTATGTGCTCGGGGATCCACCAGATCTGCTGGTTCGCGTTGATCATCTTCTCCTTCAGATCTCCTTCGACCTTCACAAACCAGGTCGAGATCGTCCGGTAGATCAGGGGCGCGTCGCATCGCCAGCAGAACGGGTAACTATGAACGAGGGTGCTCTCATTCACCAGCGAGCCCTCGTCCCGCAAGCGACGGACCACGGCCTTATCGACGTCCTTCACGAACTCACCGACGTAATCGGTCACCTCTTCCGTGAACCGGCAGTCGGCATCGATCGGGCACACCGTCGGCAGCCCTTCCTGTTGGCCAAGCTGATAATCGTCTTCACCGAAGCCGGGCGCCGTGTGAACGATCCCGGTGCCATCCTCGACCGACACGAAGTCGGCGGGCACGACTCGGAATGCTCCTTCGTTCCACAAATCCTCGAAGTAGTCGAACAGCGGCTCGTAGGTCATCTGGAGGAGTTCGTCGACAGGCTGCGCCTCGACAGATGCGATCTCTTCCTTCTGTTTGCCGAAGACCGCCTCCATCCGCGCTTTCGCCAGGATCAGTTGCTCGCCGTCCTTCATTATCACACGGACATACTCGACGTCCTTCCCGACGGCCAGACCCATGTTCGAAGGCAGCGTCCACGGCGTTGTCGTCCAGGCAAGGATCGAGAGCTTCTCCTCCCCCTTCACCTTGAACCGGATCGTGATCGACGGATCCTGCGTGTCCTGGTAGCCCTGGTTGACCTCAAAGTTCGAAAGCGGCGTCGCACACCGTGGGCAGTAAGCAAGCGACTTGTAGCCCTCGTAGATCAGCTGCTTGTCCCACAGCGACTTGAAGACCCACCACACGGACTCCATAAACTCGGGGTCCATCGTACGATACTGCTTGTCCCAGTCGACCCACCGCCCCATCCGGTTGATCAGTTGGTTCCATTCCGACGTGTAGGTCATCACGACTTCACGACAGAACTCGTTGAACTTCTTGACGCCGAACTCGAGGATATCAGGCCTCGACTTCAGCCCCAGCTGCTGTTCCGCCTCGTTCTCGACTGGAAGGCCGTGACAGTCCCATCCCCAGCGACGCTCGACGCGGTAGCCGCGCATCGTCCAGTATCGTGGAACCACATCCTTGGTGATCGAGGCGAGCAGGTGACCGTAATGCGGGAGGCCCGTCGCGAAGGGCGGGCCGTCAAAGAAGCGGAATGGCTTGTCGGCCGGTCGGCTTTTCACCGACTGGCGATACAGGTCGTTCTCCTGCCAGAACTGGAGCACCTTGCGCTCCATCTCCGGAAAGTCGACCTGACTCTTGACGGCCTTGAAGACCGCCTGTGTTCCATTTGTTTCGTTCATTGTTCGTTGCTCTATGCGTTCGGCAAGAGATGCGCTTTGATCTCTTCCAGGTGTTCTTCGATCAGCTCGACTTGCTCCGGCCAGAACAGATCCGGAACCGGCTCGATTGGGACCCATCCCATTTCGGTATGGACGTCCGCTTCGAGCGGCTTTACATCCAACTGATCGGTGCGGTAGAGGAAGTAGTGTGTCAGCTTCCACTCCGTCTTCGAGAAGTCGAGACGTTCCTTGACGCCGAGTTTGGACACCAGTTGGAGGTCTTCAACCCCGGCCTCCTCCGCGATCTCACGTCGCGCGGCCCCTTCGATCGACTCACCGTGCTCGACGTGTCCTTTCGGCAACACACCGATTTCGTAATTCTTCTCTTTGGCGATAGCGATCAGAATGTCCCTATCGGACACGCGGGCAACCACCCCGCCTGCCGCGACCGACTCCTCCACCCCATCGGGGCGTATGTACCAGCTCTTATTGATCATTGTTACAGCTAGACCCCCTGTTGGTTCTTCCTACGTAAAAATCCAAAAGGGGCGTGGGGCGCAAAAACGGCGCTCAAACAAACGTAATCAAGACCTCGCAAGCCCAAAGTCGTGATTTTTCAAAGCAGCGTCAGGGCCGTGCAACATCCTGCCCCCAGCGCCTCTTGTTTACCGCTTTTTTCCTATCCCTATTCCCAATAGTGCCCGTATAGAGGCTTCAACCTCTCACGAGCCGCTTCGCTGATCCTATCCGGCGCTGTAATGATCGCAAACTCCGCGGAACTCAAGCATTCACAGCTCGACGTTTCCGGCAAGATGCCAGCGGCCTTTTTCACGATCGCTTTGGCCATGTCGGCATTCTGGTGCAGAACCTCGATGATCGCCTCGACGGTCACGTCTTCTTCTCCCTCGTGCCAGCAGTCGTAGTCCGTACCCGTCGCGATGATCGCGTAGCACATCTCAGCTTCACGGGCGAGCTTCGCTTCCGGAATAGCCGTCATCCCGATCACCGATGGCTTGAGCGTCTTCCGGTAGAAGTGCGACTCCGCCCGCGTCGAAAATTGGGGGCCTTCCATACAGACGTAGCTACCACCGTCGTGAACGGTCACGCCAACATCTTTCGCGGACTGGATGGCGATGGCTCGGAGCTCGTCGCAGAACGGGTCAGCGAACATCACGTGCCCTACGATACCGTCGCCGAAGAAGGTTGCATCCCGCAGACCTCGCGTCCGGTCGAACAGCTGGTCCGGAACAATCATATCGCCCGGCAAAATGTGCTCTTGCATAATACCGACCGCACTGACACCCAGGACGTGCGTCACACCAAGCGTCTTGAGGGCAAAGATGTTCGCGCGATTCGGAATCTCGGACGGCAGGTGTATGTGCCCCCGCCCGTGTCTCGGCAAGAAGTAGACCGACCTGCACTCGATCCGGGTTTCCACGATCATATCGGAGGGCTTCCCGAAAGGTGTCTCGATATCGTGCTCGGCAACAACCTCGACCCCACTCATCTCGTAGACGCCGGACCCGCCGATCACCGCCAATGCTATTGGTTTTGCTTCGCTCACAAGTTCTCGTCTAATGAAAATCAGGTCGCGGGCTCTGCCCGCGCCTGTGACCTATCTACGCCACCCTCGCCCCCAACCTGCGGTTGGGGGTGGGCCATCCCGAGCGCACTCCCATTCCCGGTCAAGCCCTCATCTGTTCGCACCAGGCGCTAATGTCCCCAGCCCGAATCTCACCGAGGCGGGCTCTCTTCCGCCAGCAGGATAGGATTCTTCCCCACCCACCACCCTTTGCTCAGGACTAGTCCGTCGACTCTTCCGGAATCGAATCCTCGTCCGCCCCGTTCGATCCGTTCGCATCGTATTCGTCGACCAACTCCTCTACGACAGGCGGATCCGAGAACTCCAGTTGCGTCAGGTAATCCTGCTGCAACTGGATCAGTGCTCCGAGCCGAGTCGCGAACTGATCTCGCTGATTCTTCAACTCGACGATCTCGTTCCGGATCATCTGGACGTGGTTCCGCGCCTTCTCGATCGCCCGATTCCCGCGGATGTCCGCCTCCTTGATAATCAGGCGAGCTTCCTTCTTCGCGTTCTCGTGGACGTTGTCGGCGGCTTTCTGAGCGGTTCGCAGCGTCTCCTGGAGCGTCTCCTCAAGGTCGCGGTATCGCTTAACCTCCGAGTCAAGCGTACGTTCACGCTCCTTCATCTCCAGGTTTTCGCGATTGAGACGTTCGAACTCTTCCGCAATCATCTCCAAGAAAGCCTGCACCTCTTCCGGGTCGATGCCTCGGAACGCCTTCTTGAAGGACTGCTTCCTTATATCCAGCGGCGTGATCTTCACCTTCAACACCTCGTGCGTTTACAGGGGATGCCCCTCGGCTACGAACAGCCGATCACTGCAGCAGAAGACTGCCGATCGCAGTTTTCACGATGTTCATCAAAAAAATTAGGATGATCGGTGAGAGATCGAACATCCCAATCGAGGGGATCATATTGCGAAAGGGCGTCATTATCGGTTCGGTCAGGCTGAACAGCGTCCACATAAACCGATTCTCCCTGAGGAACGGAATCCACGATGAAACGATCCTCAGGATGATCAGCAGCATAAACACAGAGACGGCGCCATACAACAGACCGCCCAGAATCCGCAACGGCTCTCCGGCCACAACGCCGCTGAGGATGATCCGAAACGATGCCAACAGCTCCTCGACCATCGACTGCAGGAAATACGCACCCAACAGGGTGATCAGCACGACGATCAAGGGCGCAATACTCATCGCGTTAGGCATCGGAAGCGACTGAGCCAGCGGCCAGATCAAGGGGTCGGTCAGGCGACGCAGCTGATACGACACCCAGCCGAACGGGCTGATCTTCAGGAAGAACCACCTGAGGATCATCAAGAGGATCACCGTCACCACGACGACTTTCACGACCACGTTCAGGCCTCTGGCTGCCTGCAGGATCAGTTCGTCTAAAATGGCGTACACACAATCCTCTAATTTCGTTGCCCAAAGATGGCCGTCCCGACGCGAACAATGGTCGCGCCCTCCTCGACCGCCATCTCGAAATCACCCGTCATACCCATCGACAAATCCACGATCGAAGGATGGTCAGCCGAAATCTTGTCGCGCAACTGTCTCAGTTCGGAGAAGCAAACGCGAACAGCATCTCGATCGTTCGTGTTCGCGGCGATTGTCATCAATCCCTGAACGTTCAGCCCTTCGATCCCAAACACGTCACCGGCAAGCGTTTTCAGATCGTCTGGTGTGACCCCGAACTTCGACGCCTCACCCGACGTATTGACCTGCAAATGAATCGCCACTTCCTTACCCGCGTTAGTCGCGTGCTTGCCGATCTCTCGGGCGAGTCGGACGCTGTCGACGGACTGGATCGTGCTGAACAGATCGACGGCGACCTTCGCCTTGTTCCGCTGCAGATGGCCGACCAGATGCCAGTCAGGGTCACCCGATATCGCCGGCACCTTCGCCTGCCCCCCCTGCACCCTATTTTCGCCAAGGGTATCAGCACCGGCATCGACCGCGGCCTGAACGACCTCTACGGGCCAGGTCTTCGATATCGCGACGACCAGCACATCCGCTCCTGTGCGTCCAGATCGGATTGCGGCTTCCGATACGCGATCGTTCACAGACGCCAGATTGTCGCGAATTCGCGTACGAATCGCATCGATCTCAGGCGCTTCTGGAGTCGTTTCTGGCACAGGCTGAATCCGAGTTAAAACCAAGTCCGGCAAAGACTTGTTAATATAGGAACCAAGCAGAATACGGGCAACCGAAAAGGAATCGCCATTTTTTCGTAAACAATTGATTTAGAAAGCTTTATACCCATACACCTGTTCGGGCGGTGCCCCAAACCAACTATGACGTGAGGAGACTGCGGGATGCCAAGGAATGGATACGGACATATGGTCCAGGACCACTACGTCCAGCGAATTCGAGCGATCCACGAAGCGCGAGCGGATCGTCTCTCCAGAATCAAGACAAAGCGGCAAGCGCTGGCCTATCAGGAGCAGGTCAGGGATGACATTCGGAAGGCCTTTGGGCCCTGGCCGAAGAAGACACCGCTCAACGCGGCGACCGTCGGCACCATCGAAGGCCGTCACTTCCGGATCGAGAAGGTGACATTCGAGTCGCGTCAGGGATGCCTCGTCACGGCCAGTCTCTACGTCCCCAACCGGATCGAAGGTCTGGCTCCTGGCGTCGTCGGTTCTTGCGGACATTCGCCCGACGGGAAGGCCGCCCCGATCTACCAGGAGTTCTGCCAGCGTCTCGCGCGATCGGGGTTCGTCACGCTCATCTTCGACCCGTTCAACCAGGGTGAGCGGGACCAGTATTACGCCGTGGGGGATCGCGAGATCGTCCGGAGCTCGACACACGCGCACAATATGATGGGCAAACAACTCGACTTGATCGGCGAGTGGTTCGGCGCCTGGCGCGCCTGGGACGGGATTCGCGCCCTCGACTACCTGCTCTCCCGCCCCGAGGTCGATCCTGATCGCGTCGGTCTCACGGGCAACTCCGGCGGAGGCACGATGACCACTTGGATCTGGGGTGTCGAAAATCGCTTCGCCTTCGCCGCGCCCAGCTGCTTCGTCACGACCTTCCAGGCCAACCTCGAGAACGAGCTTCCGGCTGACTCCGAGCAGTATCCACCCGGTGTGATCGGGCGCGGGTTGGATATGGCGGACTTTATGCTTGCCCAAGCACCCAAGCCTGTAATGCTGCTGGGTCAAAAATACTGCTTCTTCGATCGCAGAGGACTGAAGGACGCCTACGACGATGTCCGGCGATTCTATTCACTCGTTGACGCCCCGCGTCGCAACACTGCCCACTTCCTGGGGCCGGAGGGTCACGGCTACTCGTCCCACAACCAGAAAGCGATGGTCGACTTCTTCGCCTACCACGCAGGCGTGAAGGCGAATACGGCACCCCCTCGCACGCATCCTGTCTCCGACCTTAACGCAACTCGAAAGGGTGAGGTCATCGATGCCGGGGCCACACCGATTTTCAGGCTGATCGGGGAGAAAGCGGACGGTATCTTGGCAAGCCGAAAGAAGCTGTCACGGGATGCGCTGAAACGAACAGTGAGGCGAGTGCTGAACCTGACTTCGTCGAGATCTGTGCCCCACCACCGCTGGCTGCGAAGTACGCGGGCCACTGGACAGACAACCGCGCGATACGCCGTCGAGACCGAGGCGAACATCAGGGCGATCCTCTACAAGACGATGGACAGTTCGTTCACCCACAGCCTGGACGTCGAGCGACAGGTGACGCTATACCTGCCGCACCTCTCTTCGGAAACGGACCTTGCCGAAGAGCCGCTCGCAAAGAAGCTGGCCAAGGCAAGCCCGCTCCACAGCCTCGACGTAAGAGGTCTCGGAGAATCGATGCCGGATGACAACCGTGACTTCTTCCACAGCTACGGCGTCGACTACATGTATAACGGATATGGTTCGATGCTCGGTGAGAGCTACCTGGGCAGGCGCGTTCACGACGTCTTGCGAACGATCGACCTGCTGGTGTCGGAGGGCGCGGCGAAGGTGAGTCTGGTAGGACGCGGGCAGGGTGCCGTTCTGGCGACCTATGCCGGTCTCCTTCACCCGAGCGCGGGTCAGGTCACGCTCAAGAATGGACCGTTATCGTATCAGGAGTGGACACAGACGCCTATCGTGAAGTGGCCGTTCGCCAATCTGCCAAGCGGATGTCTGAAGCACTTCGACCTGTCCGATTGCATCCGGGCACTCGGGAGCCGAGTCAACCTGGTTCAGCCTTGGGGGCCGGAGATGAAGCCATACACGAAGGCCCGTCTCTCCGCTGTCTTGTCCTCTGCCAAGATCAGTTCAGGACGTATACGGACGGTCTGACAACCGTGTCTGCCAAAGTTGATACCGCTTTGGGCTCACTTAGTCTTTGCCCGCAGCGGGCACACTTAGAAGTTTATCTACATTATGCACTCGCTGAAGTTTACCTACGTAGGCAAACTCTGCTCGACAATCCTTAAGACTTTTCCCGCGCGGGCAAAGTCTCGATATCAGGCCTTAACCAGGAGGATCACAAGGCCGGTCACGACAAGGATGACACCGACAAGCTCGATCGGCTTGACGCGTTCCCGGAAAAAGAGTGTGGAGGATAGGAAAGCGAAGAACAGTTCGATCTGACCGAGTGCCCGGACAACCGCCGCGTTCTGAATCGTCATCGCCGTCAGCCAACAACCGGATGCGGCCATCCCCGACAGACCGACGAGCCCTGCCGTCTTCCACGACCGAAACACGGCCGAAAGCTGGCCCGGTTCTTGGAGTGCGAGATACAAAGTCATCACGACGGTCTGGAGGACCAACACGGCGCCTAGCGTCAGCGCCGCCGAAATCACGAACTCGCTCGCAAGCGAAAGGCTGGCTGCTCGGTAGCACACGGACGCGATCCCGTAACAAGCGCCGCATCCAATCCCCAGCAGCGCTGCCTTCTGCAGGATCGATCCGAGCAGTTGACGCACGCCCCCTTCCTGGTTCGCCACCGCCATCAGCATCACCCCCACCAGGCTCACCACAATCGCTAGGAACACTGATGCCGTGAGCGGATCGGCCAGTACAAGTATGCCGAAGATTGCCGCCTGAACGATCTCGGTCTTCGAGTAGGCCGTTCCGACAACGAAGTTCCCGTACGAAAACGATGCGATGAGGAAGGTCGTACCGAGGACCTGAGCGATCCCACCGACGGCTGCGAAAAAGGCGAATCGGAGTCCCGGATCGGGAAGGTCGTAGCCGATGATTCGGGTCAACACGAGCAGGTAGATGGCGACGAAGGGCACGCCGAAGGCGAACCGGACATACGTCGCGCCGGCCGTACTCAATACGCCCTTGAGGTGCTTCTGAAGGGAGGATCGGACGTTCTGGAGAACGGCGGCTGCGACCGTGATCGGAACCCAGAGCTCAAACAACCTTAGCCTCGTACCTCAATTCTGCAATCCTGATCCGACTATTCACCTGCAAGAAGCGCCTGAGCAAGAATCTTCTCGGCGACCTCCATCGTCTTGACACAGTCCCGAAACGGCGATGACGTTACATCTTCCACTGTCTGAATCGAGTCGATGAACTCTCGATTCTTGTCGCGAAATCCGCAGGCCTCCCAGGTCGTCTGGCCGCCAGCGACCTCATAGCAATCGTATTCCTCGCCGTCGTAGTCGCCGTCTTTGTAGAGGTAGGCTTTCCCCTCTACCTCTGCGTCCGTGTAGATGGCGGGAGCGTGCATCTGGACGCGGAACACACGTCGCCCGCTCGCCCAACTGTTCACGACGTATCCCGTCGCATCGTTGTCGAAGTAGACGGTCGCCCCGATCCAGTTGATGTCTGGCGTGCCGATCCGCTTGCAGTGGCTCTCGATGTCGATGACTTCCCCGCCGCACATCCATCGCAGCGTGTCGATCGAGTGTGTGCAGTCGTCCATCATATGATCGCGGGCGCCGAGCATCGGGCTGATCTGACACTTGAAGAACTCGCAGACCGCGTGCGTGATCGGTCCTTTCTCCAGGCAGGCTTCCCGCATCTTCTTCAGCAGAGGGCTCGACCGACGCTGGTGGCTGACCTGCGTGATGACACCCTTCTCTTCTGCGAGGTGAGCCAGCATCTGCGCCTGATGCCAGGTCAGTCCCATCGGCTTCTCGATATACAGGTTCAGCCCCTGCTGCAAACACCACACCCAGATGTCATACATATAGTGTGGCTGACCGATCACATAGATACCCGCCGGATCGACCTCCTCGACCATCTTGCGATAGTCCGTGTAGCGGCCACGCACTTCATACTTCGTTGCCGTCTCGTTCAACCGCTCTTCGTTCAGATCACAGATCGCCGCGATCTCTACATCGTCGAACGAGTTCAGCGATGGATAGTGGACGTTGTTGGCCATACCACCGGCGCCAACAAAAGCTACTCTAGTGCGGTCTGACACAAGTCTCTCCTACTGATGAATTGCAGATAGACATACTCGGAGATATTGGGGTTGGGATGGGCGAACTCCTCGATGGTCCGGGGAAGAGCCGAAGCTCTCAGTTCTCCCTGAACCGCCTTTTCTCGGTGTCCTCCGTGGTTCCCTAGTTGTCTATACAGTATCAAACAGATACTTCGCGTAGACAATGTCTTCAGCGATGTTCGCGTCGACCTTGTCTGGATCGCTATATTCGGCAGTCAGGCAGATGTCCCCGGAATAGTTCCGTTTCTTCAGCTCGCGAACCGTCCTCGTCCAGTAGGCCATCCCGTGTTTGGCCGTCGTCCATACCTTCTTCCACTCGGCCTCTTCGTCCTGCCCGTTGGAGCGTTCCCAATACGCACTCTTCAGGTTCGCAACGCGCAGGTGAGACCACACGATGTCGATCGCCAGTTCGGGCGGCTCACCGTTCAGCCCATTGTGGGCCTGATCGAGCACCGCGCAGATATGCTTCGGGTCGTAGACCTCGATCAGGTGGCGCAACCCCATCGCGTTGTTCACGTTCATATCCGCGTGGTTCTGGACCCCGATCGCGACCCCGTGTTGATCCAGCTCCGGAATAGCCGCGTCATACTTCTCCTTCAGCTTCTGCTCGGATGCCATATACCCGATCGACAGGTCGATCTTCTCACACACACGGATAATCGGCACTCCCGCTTCAGCACAGGCAGCGATCGTCACCTCGTCGGTCGGTCCCGCCAGCGTCCCGATCCGCAAGCCGTGATCGCCAAAGATCTTAGCCGCATCTGGAAGGCCCTTCGTGATGTTGTCCGGCTCGACTTGAAAACCCGGGCGTACGGGAAACTCGACGCCATCAAAACCCAGGTCGGCCACAAACTTCGCCAACTCGGGCAGCGTCTTCTCTTTCCACGGTTTGGTGAATACGGTGTATGAAATGCCCATCTCTACCCCTCTCTCGTTCCCAGGCTCCTGCCCAGGAATGCAAAGACTTTCCGTTTACAGGACCGTTCGTCCTTCGATACGACCGCAGTTCTGTCAGCCTATTGGCAAACCGTCACGGCTTCACCAACACGGTCACTCAGGATGAACGATCGAAAACCTACGAGTGCCCGCCGATCTCTTCATCCCAGGACCTGACGGCGGCACTCAACCTTGCTACCAACTTGGGCTCCGTCTCCGCCAGGTTCTCCCGCTCACTCGGATCGGTCGCCAGGTTCGCAAGGTGCACGTCTTCGCCCTCTTCGATATCGTCTTCTCGTCCCTCCAGGACAAGCTTCCAATCCCCTTCTCTGACCGCCAACTGACTCGGCCCGTATTCCCAGAACAACAGCTCGTGAGGCGGTTCTTCATCCTTCCCGGTAACGAGACCCAGTACACTCTCCCCATCGATCTGATGATCGGGCAGCGGAAGACCGGCCGCTTCGAATGCAGTCGGAAAGAGATCGAACATCGCACACGGGGTATCGATCGTCTGGCCACCATGGATTGTACCGGGCATCGCCAGAATCGCCGGCTCACGAATCCCACCTTCATAGAGGCTACCCTTGTGGCCGCGGAAGATGCCTGCCGTGCCGCCGTAGTACAGATCCTCGTTCCCGTCCAGCCAATTCCTGGTCTCTCGTGACGGTCCGTTGTCACTCGAGAAGAATATCAGCGTGTTCTCGTATTCGCCCGCATCCTTGAGCGCCTTTACGATCGAGCCTACCCCGTCGTCCACAGCCGAGATCATCGCCGCCATAATCCGGCGATCGGGTGGCAGATCGGGATATCGATCGAGATACGCCTTCGGCGCGTGCATCGGGTAGTGCGGTGCGTTGTAGGAGGCGAACACGAAGAAGGGATTGTCACTCCCGCGCTCGATGAAGTCGACGGCTTTCTCCGTCATCAGTTCGGTGAAGTAGCGCCCATTGTGCCACACCTCTCGATTATTGTGCCAGAGATCGTGAACGGGATTGACGCCCCTTGCCTGCTGCCAGTAGAAAATGTGCGAGTAGTAGTCGACACACCCCGCCAGGAACCCGAAGAACTCGTCGAACCCGTGCCGGTTCGGCCGCATTTCTTCCGCCATCCCCAGATGCCACTTCCCGAACAACGCCGTCCTGTATCCATGCGGTTTGAGGGCACTCGCCAGCGTCACCTCTTCAGGCGGCAGCCCCGGCGTCCCCCGCTTCCCCGCCAGAATCCGGGGAACGCCCGCCCGATTCGGATAACGTCCCGTCAACAGCGCCGCACGAGACGGACTGCATACGGGCGAGTTCGAATACCAATCCGTAAACCGAACCCCATCCTTTGCCAGCGCGTCCAGATGTGGCGTCCTGATCGCGTCCGAGCCGTAGCAACTCAGATCCCCGTATCCAAGATCATCCGTGTAGATCATGACAATGTTTGGTTTATCTGCCATACGTTCCTTCTTGTTAGGTCGGGCTCCGCCTGACCGGCGTTACAATCCGTCCCCCCTCGCCCCTGGTCTTCGGCCAGGAGCGGCCGATCTCTTCGCTCTACCTCAGTCCGGCTACGCCCCCAACACCTCCAGCTTCCTCTCGCTCAACACCACCCCAAGCCCTGCCTCATCCCCAACCCGCAGCACACCATTCGTATATGCAAGCGGCCGCTCACACACATCATCCACCAGCAACCCAGGCCCAACCAGATCCGACGCCTCCGTCACCCCCTCGCACGCAGCCCCAAGATGCAGCGCCACTGCCGTGCCGGGTGAGAGCTCAACCGTGCTCCCCAACAAGACATCGATCCCGCTCATCTCAGCCAGATGGATCAGCCGCTGAGCCCTCAGCACGCCTCCTGCCTGGCCAGGCAGAACGTTGAACACGTCGACGCTCCCGTGCTGAGCCAGGGCAAGCGAGAAGGCATCATCGAAGTCAGATACGTGCTCGATCACGCGCACCGACACCGCCGCTTTCACGGATGCCAGCTCTTCTGCGATCGCCTCCACATTCTCGTTCACCGTCTCCGGTGCATTCTTCGCCACACTCCGAGCGACCGACTGAATCGGCGTCTCTACCGCGCGCACACCAAGCGCGTGCATTTCATCCAGCTTTGCGATCGCTTCGTCGGGTGTCCACTCCCCGCTGGCGTCGACCCTGATGTGCGCGTCGGGTGCGATGCGACGGACGACCTTGATACGTTCCAGGTCCGAATAGTGATCGGCCCCGACCTTCAGCTTGAATGCCTTGAACCCGCCATCTGCCTTCTCCTGGATCTCTGCGTCGATCCCGTCTTCGTTCCCGATAAAGGCGACCCACGAAATCAGGACGGACCGACGCTTCAGCCCGCCGAGCAGGTCGTAGACAGGGATGCCGTGGACACGCGCCGTCGCGTCCAGAAGAGCGGCCTCAACAGCGGCACGTAAGGCAACCCGCAACTCTCGGTGGAGTCCGTCAGGCAGGCGGATCGCTACCTCATCAATGAGCGACGCACGCTCGGCCAGCTTCCGGCCCACCAGGACGTCATTCATCAGATCGTGGACCTGTACCCATGGGATCGCACCCCAATTACTCTCGATATCAGAGACTTCACCCAGCCCGACCGAGCCATCAGTTGTCTCCAACTCGATCACCAGGTATTCGGAGCCCAACTTGCCCCCCTCGTGGCCCCCCATCGGCGCGACCTTAGTGTTGTATATCCGCGCCGAGGCCACACGATGGAAGCGGATCGCTCGTATCTCCACGCTCATCCCGATCGAAAGTTATCCAGGGCATCCTCGTCGAAGGCCACCCCCAGCCCCGGTTCCTCGGGCGGGACGGCACCGTCGGGCCCCGTCTGTACCGGATCGACGATCAGGTCGCTGTCGTGATAGAGCGGTCCAAGGATATCGGCCGGATAGGGTTCGCTGTCGATCGTCTGTTCGGCGGCCGCCAGGTGAGCCATCGCGGCGGTGGCCACCCCCAATTCCAGGTTGCTACCCATATGGCAGACGAGGCCGGCCGATCGAGCCACTTCGGCGATCCGTCGCGAGGCCAGAATCGATCCGTTCTTCCCCGGATACAGGCTGATCACGTCCGCGGCGTTTTCGCGCACGACGTTCACGGCCTCTGCCGGGGTAAAGACACTCTCGTCAGCCATCACGGGAATCGACGTCGCCTGACGCACCTCAGCCATCTGGGTGGGATCGTCACGGCCGACCGGCTGCTCGGCAAACAGAATATTGAGGTGTTCCATTTCCTTGAGGGCACGTATGGCGTCGGCGACGTTCCACCCGCAGTTGGCATCAACCCCGATTGGAATATCTGGACCGGCAAGCTCCCGCACGGCAGCCACCCGCTCGACGTCTCCTTCGACATCCAACCCCACTTTAACCTTGAGAGTCCCGAAGCCCTCGTACAGGAACTTCCGCGCCAGAACTAGCGCCGCTTCCACATCGAAAGCACCTACGACCATCTTGATCGGAATCGGCTCTCTCACCTTCCCCCCCAGCAGATCGTAGACGGGCTTCCCTCTGACCTTCCCGAGAATGTCCCACAGCGCCATCTCGACTGCCGACTTGGCAAACGGGTTCAGCTTGATCGCGTCATCGATCGTCGCGCAAGCCTTGACGATGTCGGTCGGATCGCTCCCTGCTAGGGCCGGCTCAAACAGGTCCTCGATCACGGCAACACATCCCCGGCTGGTCTCGCCACTCCATCGCGGCGCAACCGTTGCCTCTCCCAGCCCGACCACTCCTTCATCCGTGTGCACTTTGAGCATCACATACGGGGACGTCACGTGTTCGCCATGCGCCGTTTTCGTGCTCATCCCCTGCTTCAGGGGGACCTCCACAGGAATCGGCTCCAGTCGCGTGATCTTCATCGCCAGTCCTCCAGGAACCGCTCGACCACGTTCCGCGTGATCTGGCTGATCGCTTCGTCATCGAGCAGCGAACTCACATAGTTGATCGATCCTGTCGAGAAGACCTGACCGCCGCTATCCGTCTCGAAAAACACCATCTCCGCGCCTCCATCATCCGGGTTGGTCCCCTTCGCGAGCAGATGCGTGTTTGGCGGAGAACTGTCTGATATCTTGTCCGTCTCGTGACCGGACGCCCCGCCCGGGCAACGCTCGTGCTGGGAGACTTGACCAAAAAGGTCGCCCTCTCTCAGCCCCGTATTTGCGAACACCCAGTGCGTACTATCCACGACCCGATACGGTGCGCCGGTCATAATCCCCCGATCGTCATATACGACCCCGAGAACCTTCGCTTCCGACTCACGTCGCCCGTGCATCCGGCTCTCTTTTCCTGCTGCCACACGATCCGCTTCGATTCCGTTGTGCACCACCATCCGGTTATCCTCGAGAATCTCGACTTCGCAGTTCAACCCGTTACCCCCCAGATACATCAGACAACCATTCGAAGACTGCGTCCAATCGCTCACCCGCTCAACCATCGACCAGGTCCAGTATTCGGGATGGGGGCCAAGCATCAGGATCTGGTAAGCGTCCAGATCAAGCGTGCCGGCGTGAAGCTGAGTCTCGGAGTACAGATCATACTCCAAGCCCTCACGCTCGAGCCACGCAAGCAGACGCCATTCGGTGGGTGCAACGTGACAGGCCGAACGACCTTCGATGGGATGGGCGGGCTGAACATCCAACGGAATGTGATTGATCGGCTCAGGACGGTCAAACGAGAGCGTCGGATAGTGGTCGCATTTATAGTGCGCGTGATCTGGATCAATATACCGATCCAGCTCGAACCGGGCGTTCACTGTCGGGCGATCCGGCAACCCACCAGGATGGATATAGTTGCTTCGCCCTCCGAAGTTGTTGTAAGCGTTCCAGTTGATGTCTGACGCGAGCACGGCGATCCGAGCAGTCGGCTCGGATGGAGCGACGACCCAGGGAAACGAGAAGAAGCAGCCCGTCACCGACGTCGCGTGAAAGTAGTAGAGCCCACTGCGGTCTGGCGCCGCCACGTACTGTTTATGGTGCGGGTTCGTGTAGCCTTGCTCGTTCCAGCGAGCGCCAACCTGGGAGTAGTCACCGTCCGGCGTGACCTGTGCGTTCGCTCGAGGCCCGTGTTCGTCATACCACCCGATCTGCCGCACGTGCTCTTTGGCAAGCCCGTATCGGAAGAGTTCCAGCTTGAATTCCTCTGGTGAGTGAACACGGAACTCTGATTGCTCCCCCGACCGCACTGCTCTCGGCCAGGCATACCCAAGCAGGCTATCAGACAGCAGACGGAAGTGGTAGGGCGATGCATCCCCAACTTTGAGGTCGACGACCTTCCCACCGTAACCCTCTTTCTTCAGCGTAACCCGGTATGCTCCACTCGTCAGGTCGGCTCGCACGGCTCCGGTCGCACTCGACCTGGCAGTCACCACATCAGCCCCGCTCTCGAACTCGAACAACACGTCCGAAAGGGCCAGATACCGCTCGTCACTGACATATCCGATGAGCACGGATCCCTCGTCTCCCAGTTTCTGCTTCACGACACCTCGAATAACCTGTGCGCACAGCACGCTGTCAAAACAAAACGGCCCCGAATCCGCAGATTCGAGACCGTCTCGCCTTTGATTTTCGATTCTATTTCGACCTGCGACTATCCTCTCCAAGGCCCCGTAATCGCGAGCGTAATCCCGGGACTCTGAATGTTCACAAACATCGTCGACCCGTCCGGTGAGAATGTCGCCCCGGCAAGCTCGCTGGTGGAGTAATTGTTCTCCGCGAACCGGAAGATTTCGCCCTCGGGTGTTACGCCCACCAGGTTGTCCCCCTCGGACCCGTCTTCGCAGATATAAATGTCGCCCCACGGCGCGACAACCAGGTTGTCCGCCCGGTCGATCACCGCCTTGTCATCGGGTTCTACGAACAACTCGAGCCGTCCCGGATCCTTCTCCTCTTCGGACGTTCCCTCGAACGGGCTGGGGACATACTTCCAGATCTGACCGTGCTGACCCCGCCCACCGTTCGTGCACGCGAAGTAGACCGCATCGTTCCCATACCACATCCCCTCGCCCCGGGTGAATCGCGCAGCACCTTTCCCCCATCCCTGGAAACGCAGGTCATCGTTCGGCGACTCGACGTTGTCGATATCTATCCAGGTCACGGCGATCCGATGTTCCACCGGAACCGACACGTGATCCTCGAAGTTCCTCGTATCCAGACGGAGGGTATCACGGGCCCCGAGGGCCTGCAGTTTCCCACCCTTCGCCAGTTGACCCGGGACGTCCGGAATGAACCGGTAGAGCAACCCCTCGCCATTGTCCTCCGTCTGGTAGACGCAGCCCGACTTGGGATCTACAGCAATCGCTTCGTGGTTGAACCGACCCATCGCTTTCAACGGAATAGGATCGGCCAGCCCACCGTCTACGGTAGCGGGAATCTCGAAATTGTAACCGTGGTCGACGCTCGTTTCCTCACCTGCTCTGGCCGTCGTCTCCTCGCAGGTTACCCACGTGTTCCAGGGCGTGGGGCCACCGGCACAGTTCCGTATCGTCCCGATGAGGCTGAGATAGTGGCGTTCCAGTTCCTGCTTCTTCGTGTCGTAGACAAGCGTAGATGTCCCCCCTGCGCAGTATGCACCACCCTTTCCCCGATCGTAAAACCGATCGATGGCCACATCCTTCAACTTCTCCTGCTTCTCACCCAGTGGACCGCCCTTCTCCCCCATATGCCGGGGACTGACCTCGTGATTCCGGACGATGATGGTCTTCCCTTCAGGTCCCTCGAAGGTTGCCATCCCATCGTGCGCGGCGGGCACATAGAGCCCGTCGTCCATCAATTCACCGGTGAGCGAAAACGCTTTGTAGCTAAAGCCCTTCGGCAGGTCGAGAAGCTTGCCCGGATCCCGTACGGGGGGCCCGTAGCCGGTCACGTGGTGGGCGGCCAGCGCGTCTCCGGCCGAGATCAGTCGGTGCAGACCTGAAAACCCGAGCGAGACAGCACCGGCCGTCTTCAAGAATGAGCGTCGCGAATGAGGCATACATCTATCCTATGGTAAAGTCCTAGCGCCGAGCAGACAGGGGTCGACGCCACGCATCAGCTAATGACGGAACAGAAAGCAGACGGTTGAGCCCATCCACCCCGCCCACTCGATTATACATCACACCGTTTGCATATGAGATACTGCAGGATCCTTCAGGGCGGGAAATCAACGCGATGGCGTCGGTCGCCTCGACCCTGCCCTCTTTGAGTACACGTAAGTAGAAACCCGTGAGACCGAGCTCGATCACTCGATCCAAGAAACGGAGATCACCCACCTTTTTCGCCAGCTTGTGGCAGGGCTGTCGTGGCTGACTGACCTCGACTTCCGCCTCTCCGACCGCATAGCGATCACCGATCTGGACGTCATGCTCCCGCATCCCGTCAACGGTCAGGTTTTCACCGAACATCCCCGGGCAGAACTGCATACCGGTCTCTGAAGACCAACGATCATAATGATCCGCGCTGTAGACACAGATGGCTTTATCGGGCCCACCGTGATTCTTCCGGTCCACCTGCACATCACCACGGATTCCAGTGGTCGTCAAGGTGACGGGGCCGGCCATGGGCGACTTGAAGATCCCAGTGTGCAGGTGATCGCCCCCGAAGGAGAGCCGGGACGAGCCGGCGGCGTTGACGGACACGACCTTCATCGAGAATCCTGAGACAATGCGTCCAGATCGAGAATGTTCACGCCACCACAGTAGTTCTGGACCTGATACCGCCTCACCTGGCTCATCTTCTTGACCACGTTCGCGATCCGTGCACCAGGTAGTCGATCTGTTCGAGACTCTTGTGCGCCTTGGTCCCCTCATCAGCATTGGCGGTCAACTTGGCCACTTCACGAACCCGAATCTGCGCTTTCACCCGTGCCCCGAGTTCACGCCAGTCGAACGGCTTACGAACGTAGTCGTTCGCCCCCAGAACGAGCCCCGCTGCCGCCTCGTCTCCCCCGGTCGCGTGAGCAGGCATCATAATGACCGGGATTCCCTTGAAATCCTTTTCTGCGCGCATCCGATGCAGGAGAACCAGGCCATCCAGCCGAGGCATATCGATGTCTGTCTCGGCGGATGCCAGCTTCGCCCTCACGAGTGCACGGAGGTCCTCCGGCGCCTCTCCACCGCCCATACAGACGAACTTATGCTCGCCCCCGTAGTCCGGGTTCGAACGCATCACAAGCGGAGAAATCGGCCGGACGGCGCAGACATCCTGGAGGGTCTCTACCAGTCCAAAAGCGTCTAATCCAGGCAGGTCGACATCCGCGATGATTAGGTCCGGCACGTCGGTCCGCAGTGCCATCTCCACATCATTCCCGAAGTGACACATCGCGAACGTGTGCCCATCCAGGATCAGGATGCCTACAAAATGCTGCCCGACAGCCTCGTGAGCCGTTGCGAGTAGAATCTTAGCCATCAGTCATCCTGCTTGAGGAGAGCTCTTTCCATCCGGAAGCCTGCTCATATGCATATGAGATATTCAGGATCGTTCGTTCGTCGAAGGGCTTCCCGATGACCTGCAATCCGACGGGAAGTCCATCGTCAGCAAGACCGCAAGGTAAGGAAACGGAACACAACCCGAGATAGTTCACGAGTCGCGTCGTCAATCGCGCCGGGGCTTTCGATACATCGGCGATCGGTGGAGCAGTATACAGCGTGGTCGGCGCCACAACCGCATCCCACCTGGACAACCGTTCGGTCACAGAACGGCGCATCCGCTGTTGGCCTAACAGAGCAAGCGCATAGTCCGACGCGGACACAGCCTTGCCCTGCTCGATTCGTTCGCGAATCCGTGGATCGACATCATCGCCCTGCTGGTCAAGCGTATCTCGATGGCAGGCGAATCCCTCGACGCACATAATCGAGACACTCCCACGGCCGTCAATCTCCGCTTCCAGTTCGGTCACGGCTTCGGGCAACTCGACATCTTCGACTTCGGCACCCAGATCGGCCAGCACGGTAATCGCACGATCCACAGATTCTACAACCTGAGCATCCGCCCCATCAAAGAACGGATTCCGGACGACCCCGATTCTCCGACCGCGGATCTCCTGTTCGATCCCGTCGACAGTCGAATGCAGGGGGGGGGCCGCGTTGGTGACGGCATCCTCCGAGTCAGGCCCGGCTATCGCGTCGAACACGTATGCTGCATCCTTTACGGTCCGGGTCAGAGGGCCGACGCTGTCGAGCGTCCAGCTCAGCGGCACGACACCGGCACGGCTGACACGCTCTACGGTCGGCTTGAGCCCGACGACGCCGCAGAAGGCCGCCGGCAGCCGAATCGACCCACCCGTATCTGTTCCGATGGCGGCTACCGCACATCCCCTCGCCACGGCAGCGCCTGACCCGCTGCTCGAACCACCCGGTACCCGATCTGCTTTCCGGGGGTTGGGCGGTGTCCCGTAGTGAGGGTTGACCCCATACGGGCCGAACGCGAACTCGACCAGGTTCGTCTTGCCCAGGAGGACACTTCCTGCAACCGACAGCTTCCGGGCGACGGTTCCATCCCGATCGGGCACACGATCCTGCCAGATCGTCGTCCCCGCCGTGGTAGGGATCCCGGCCGTATGGACAAGATCCTTCAAGGCAATGGGAACACCGCAAAGCGGTCCCACATCCTGGCCGGAACGAAGGGCATCCTCGCTCCGTCGAGCATCCGCGATTGCGCGGTCCGCCGTCACCGTGATATAGTCGTGTGTGTCGGGGTTCAAAGCCTCGATTGCATCCAGATGTGCCTGTGCCACATCCACTGGAGACAGTTCGCCGGACCGGTAGGCCTCACCCAGTGCCTCGACCGTCTGGAAACGCAATTCCGAACGCGACACTACCGACCTGCCTGCTCCAACTCCGCTTCGAATGCCTCAGTGGATGAGGCGTGAGTATCGATCAGCTCCTGCATCTGGACCAATACCTTCTCCTTCGTCGACAGACCGTAGCGATAAATATCCATCGGACCAATCAGCTTCATGTAAACCTTGTTCTCGGCTGTCCAGTCATCGGCACACGCGCTCGGCTTGGACGCCGACTCGAGGTAAGCGCCAAACACGTTCGCGAATGACTCGAGGAGAGACTCCCCGTGGAGATCCGGCGGAATCTCCGGAAATCGGCTGACCAGATCGCCTGCGTTCACGACACCATCTCTTTTAGGTCGACGACGGCACCGCCGTTGGCGGCTGACTCGTTCGCTCCCAGGACAGCGGCCAGGCTGTTCAGGCCGTCTACATACGGACTCTTCACAGCTGTCGGATCCTTCTCCCTGATCGCCTGGACGAACGCCTGGGCCTGTTTGGCAAACGCAACCCACCCTTCCTCGTGTCCACCGACAGGTTCTTCATTTTCCGTCGCCTGACTTGTGTTCCACACGATCATCGAGTCGTCCGACACCACCAGCACTTCCCGCCTGGACACGCTCACGTTCGTCAGCACGCGGCTAGTAGTGGCGTTCGCTGTCACCCCACTCTCGAAACGATAGTTCACGTTGTAGACGTGGGGCAGATCCATCGGCGCTGCCCCCTCACCAGGTTTCCGATCCACATAGAAGGCGGAAACCGACTCGATATCACCCAGGAAGTATCGCAACAGATCGACATAGTGGATCGTGTTCTCGACGAACGTCCCACCGCAGAGATCCATCCGGCTGGTCCAGAACCGGGCCGGCTTTCCGGTGTAGAAGAGCTGGATCTGCGCGTGTCTCGGTATGCGCTCTTGCAGCAACGTCCGCACTGTGTCCGAAGACGCGTAGTATCGGCTCATAAACCCGACCTGCGAAACAATGTCACCTTTCTCGATGGCCTCGCTAAAGGAGACCGCCTGAACGATGTCCAGCGTCTGCGGTTTTTCGATGAAAATCGCGATCCCCTTCTCAGCGCAGAGCGTCTCCACGTCGTCGTGAAGCGTCGGGGGGATACACAGGTAGACGCCGTCCAGATCTTCCTTATCGAACATCTCGTGGTGATCGGTATAGACGTTATCGACGCCATACACTTCGGCTTGCTCCTGCGCCGACTGTTCGTTCACATCGCAGAACGCCTGAATCACGACCTCGCCCTTCTTGGCCAGTTCGCCGATCGGCGGAAGATGTGAGTGGATGGCGATATGCCCGATACCTATGAATCCAAGTCTGACCGGTGTCACGATAGAGCCTCGATTTCCTTGATCAATTCTTCGTCCAGCGGCTGCCCGTCAGACACGGAGACGGACACCTCAAGTTCAGCGATGTCGGCGACGCCGCTCAGGATCAGCGACACGTTCGGATCGGACAGAAGGTAACGAAGCCCGAGCCGCTCGATCGGTTCCGCCTGCCCGGCCAGCAGATCCTCGAGTCGTTCGAGCTTGCCATACAGATCCGAAAACCGCCCCTGTTCCCTCCAGTGGTCGCGCTTCGATCCAAGGAGACCGCCGTGAAGAGGCGACGCGCAGATCAAGGCCACGTCCCCATCCACTGCCGACGGGATCAGCTCCTCCCAAGCGGCCTGCGTCAGAAGGTCGTAATTCAAGAACGTGATCACGGAGACGAACTCATCCGTCTCCTGAAGCACCTTCGACATCAACCCGAGATCCGAACCCGTCAGGCCGATGTGATCGGTGATCCCCTGTTCCCTGATATCAATCAGCGTCTCTAGCGTCCGTCCGGCGTCCATGATTCCGTCCCAGCCGGCCTGTTCCGCCTCGTGAATCTGCAGAAGGTTCACGTGATCACGCCCGAGGCGCTTCAGACTGGCATCCAGTCCTCGCCAGACGGTATCACGCGTGTAGTCGAACGGCTCAGGATAGTAGCCGACCTTCGTCGCCAGGTAATGCGGCTCGGACACGCCCTTCAGCGCAGTCCCGAGAATTTCTTCGCTCCTCCCTTTGCCATAAAGCGGAGCGGTATCGAAATAGTTGACACCGAGTTCAAACGCGCGCTCGACGACTGATACGCCGTGAGAAATGGGTAACAGTCCCATCTCCGGACGACCATAGAACCAGCTGCCGCCAAGTCCGATCTCGCTGACCTGCCAGTCCGTCTTTCCAAAGCGTCGATATTGCACGGGATCCCTTTGCTAACGCACCTGTCGATACAGGCGCACGAGTCGATCGTCACCGACCGAGCACTTATAGAGCAGGCGGAGAAACCACATCAGGAAGACAGTTCGCCACACACCACAGGCTCCCCACCGCCTGCTCGAACTGATCACGGACGACTTCGTGAGCCCGAACCTTCCCAGGCGTCGGATCGCATCACAGAACTCGGAGTCTTCGAAGATCATACGAGGAGGGAAACCGCCCACGGTGTCGAACGCCTCTCGACGAACGAAGATCGCCTGATCGCCGTATGTGATGCCGAAACACCGGGAGCGAAGTGTACTGAAAAATGCGATCAACCGAAAGGAAAGCGTCCGCTCAGAGATCCCCAACCGAAAGCGCCCACCGACGGTGTCGTCTGCATCGAGAACCGCGTTGACGTCATCTCGCCACGTTGCGGGGAGAACACAGTCCGCGTGGAGAAACAGGATCGTTGGAGCCGTCGCGGCCGCCGCTCCCGAGTTCATCTGATGGGATCGGCCGGGCGTACGTAAGGTGATCACTTCAACACCGGTCTTGCTCGCCGCGATCCGGGCCGTATCGTCCTCACTTCCGCCGTCTGAAACGATCACCTGGACATCCGGATGTGAGTCGAATTGGCCCAGACAGCCCTCGATCAAGGTGGCCTCATTGAGCACGGGGATCACAACCGAGATGGCCGCCCGCTCGTCCTCATTCAGCTCAGTCACCTGGCGCGTCAGATGACGGTTGGGCCCAGCGTACGGCGTAGCTCACGAACGACGCTGCGATCAGGAATCCTGCCAGTGGCAGCAGGATCGGTTTAGGCGGATCGAAGTCCATCGCGAACGTAAGTAGAAGGGCAGCCATCACGCAGGTCGTCGCCTTCCCCCAGATGTTCGATGACGGGACCTCCTTGATTCGAGAAGCGAGGAGAATCCCCCCTACGACGATCAGCACATCTCGCCCGATCACGGCGACAGCGACCCAGAGCGGCATGCCCTTGAGATACACGAGAAGCGCAGCGATCGTATCGACCGCGAGTTTGTCAGTGACCGGATCGATGATCTTACCCCACTCCGTCACCTCGTTTCGCGCTCGGGCCAACGTCCCGTCAAGGATATCGGACGCGACCATCACCATCACGAGCCAGAAAACATACCAGCGATACTCCTCGCCGAGATAGATGTAGTAGAGCGTCGGCACCACTAGGACGACCCGGAGCATACTGAACGCGTTCGAGACCGTCCACAGGCTAGCTATATCCAACCCGGACACGCCGGCGGATTCTGTTTCCTCTTCTGGCATACTCATACGGTTGGGTTCGTTTCCACCGCCGCGTGTTCGAGTAGCGACGCCCAGCGTCGCGTATCCAGAACCCGGCATACACTCGTTTCAGATCAGGGCTGCTCTTTTCGGGCTGCTAGAACATCAGGCTCTTTTGCTGCTCCGACGACGCACGTGCCAGGTCCAGCACGCACATCGTTCGGACACCGTCAGTTCCGGGCACGCTCGGAGCCCGGGAATCCACGATCGCGCTTACGAACTCCTCCATCTGTCGTTCTAACGCGCCTTTAGAATGGTCAAAGGAAACCGGTTCTCCGTCCACCAACAAGCGATTCCGCTCGACACGCATCGTCCCTTCAGCCCCGACGATTAGCGAACCCTGGATCGTCTCCTTCGACCGAAGTGAGAAGGCGATCGCCCCCACGGCTTCATCCTCAAAAGTCAACCCGATCCATCCCTCCACATCGCCGTCTGACAGATCGCTCCCTGCTCGTATTCGGGCGTCGACAGTGATCGGAGCCGTATCCAGCAGCCAGAGCATCGCATCCACATCGTGACTCCCGAACAGCGGCAGATACAGCCCACCGCACGCATCCACATCGCGACGCCAGTCCGTCGACAGCCGTTCTACCCAGAAGCACGTCTGACGAGCATAGTTGATCGGCCGCCCGATCCGACCGTCCTCGATCAGACGCTTTGCCTTCTGATCCGAAGGCAGGAAGCGCCTCGACTGCCCCACCATCAGGTTTCGACCGTGTTTGTCCGCCACATCCGCCATCTTTCGCGCTTCATCTTCGTTCAGGGCCATCGGCTTTCCCACCAGCACGTGCTTTCCGGCGGCAAGCGATTCGGTCGTGAACTACAGGTGCAGATCGTGAGGCAAACACAGCACGGCAGCGTCTACTTCAGGTGACGTGATCGCTTCCGCCAGTACCGTAGTGAAATGGCCGCCATAGGTAGCTGCCGCTTCCTCTGCCCATGACGGATCGACGTCCACGCAGAACGCCACCCGAGCAGCGTCACAAGCCTGAATCGCCTTGAAGTGCGCGTTCCCGATCTGACCATATCCGACCATTACGATGCCTACGTCTGACGTAGATTCCTCAAGTAAGGAGCAGTCGTACCCCAACAACGAGCACGATAATGAGAATGAGCCGGTTAAACCAGACCTTAGGCATCCTATGGTTGAGCAACATTCCCAACAGGGCTCCCACGGCAAGTGCCGGCAGCATCAGGAATGAAATCGCGAGCGACGCCTCATCGATGAGTCCCAGCCCGAGATACGGTACAGCTTTGACGAACGTCAGCACAGCGCCGATCAGGAACGCAGTAGCGACGAAGGTCCGGCCAGCGAGACGAAGCGGGGCCAGATAGAGCATCATCACGACGCCCCCCGCGTGCATCAACGTCGACACCAGCCCTGTAGCGATCCCGACGACAAACCCGCCCGTCCGGGTCGTGGTCTCAAGACTGTCCGACAGCCTGCCACCAAACACCTGGTAAAGAGCATACAGGCAGGCCATCATCCCGAGAAGCTTTCGAAACACGTGCTCGGGGATGAGCCCCAGCAACATCGCGCCGATCGCGATCCCCACGAGACAGCCGGGCAGCAGAACGCGGACGAGACTGGAGTCCCAGCGTTTCCAGTAATAGCGGGCACTGATGAGATCTGTCACCACGACGAGGGGCAGTATCACACCGAGAGCCTGCTTCGCCGGGATCACGAGCGCCAAAATCGGGGCCGCAACCACGCCGACCCCACCCCCGAACCCCGCGCGCATCATCCCCGTCAGCAGGCCCGCCGCTGACATCACCAGTTCATCTGTCACGCCTACTCCAGGTTCACAAACACAAGACCGGCCACGGCGACCGCCATCCCCAACATCGTACGGGTGCTGAACCGTTCACCCCAGACCCATATGGCAAACACCGTATTCAAGATCAGCCCGGCGGACGCCTGAATCGGGAACACCACGACGCCCGCCAGTTCCTCGAGCGCGACCAGATAGGTCACGATACTCACCACATTCACGAGACCAAGCACCACCCCGTCCCGCACCCCCGTCAGGTTCTCCCTCCAAACAGGCGACAGAAAACAAAGTAGACCGCCGATCGCCGCCACGCCAAACAGGACGCCGACGAATGTGGTCTGCACATCGGGCACACTGGCTTCAACAAACGCCTTTGAGGACGTGTTCGCGATCCCCATCCCCACGAACAGGAGCACCATCAGAAACAGAAAAGAGCGCGTGATAGGCTGTGGGTCGTTCGATTGCTTCAGGCCAATCAGGGGCAGTGAGACCACACAGGCGAGGATACCGACAACCTGAAGGACCGTCGGAACTTCGTGCCAGACAAACACCGAGACCAGTACCGGGATCACGACTGACAACCGAAGGATGGCCGTAGCGATCGCCATCCCGCTGATCGACATCGAGGTACACAGCAGGTAGTACGTGCCGATAAAGCAGACGCCCTGAACGGTCCCCCAGAACAGGGTCTCGGGCGAAAGGGACAGGTTGCCTTGCGTATAGCTGAGGAGAAAACAGACGGGAGAGGCGACCAAGTAGTTCACGACGGCCACGAGCATCACGTTCCTGCCCCTGGCCTGAGCCGCTCGAATCACTTGGAAGAACGCAACCGTGAAGACAATGTTAACCACGAGTGCGATCATCGTCTGATGCCCCTTCTCTCCGTCATCCACCTTCGATCGCCACGTGTCGTCATCGCGGTCGAATATAACCACGGGACCGATCCCCCCAAAGCGGATCGGCAGGTTTCGGCAGCTCTACCTTGACCCCGTCATGGCCCGTAGCTACCTTGTGCGCTCACTTTTATGGTGAGTGGGTGGCCAGGGGAGATCCAACGTCATTCGGGACGAACGGGACAGCACAAAACTGGAGACGGTGATGGGTAAGGAGTGGGAGAAGTTTCTGAACTTTCGGTGCACTTGCTGTGGAAACTGCTGCCGGGAACCGATCGTCCTGATCACGGATGAAGACATTCGCAGGATTCGGAAGCACACGGGTCAGGAACCTGGTGAGATCGCTGCCTTTTACCCACCGTCCGAGATCGAGTGGGGACTCGACAACCCGGGCTGGATCAAGATAAACGAAGATTGGCGCAT
>MDTE01152896.1_pt1 | contig 84228 bp, 77 predicted proteins | sample 811231 | NCBI WGS metagenome assembly MDTE01 (sample SAMN05326651, study PRJNA326480) | marine metagenome | isolation source: seawater | place: Indian Ocean: Red Sea | collected 2010 | reverse complement strand
TTACACTTCTATAGTTTTATTTGTTTCTATTTTTTTTACTAATTCAATTGTTGCTACAATGGAAGAAGATACAATGGGATCAGTTTTTCACAATTATTCCATTACATGGTCTCAACCGTGGCGAATAATTTTGTATTTGCCAATTATTTTTAGTCTAGTCTATTTCTCTACATGTTTATTAGCTTATGTATCAGATATTGCCTTTCAACTAATAAATATTGTTTTTGGTCATGATATGCTAATGGGATCAAAACTTGGAAGAATGATGCAATGGTCTAACAATATTGTCTTTGATCCATTAATAGCTCTTTTTTCTCCTTTAGCACCGTTTGAAGGATTATTGAATTCTTACTATCTGCCTGATACCTCAAACCTAATGGGTACTATGGAACACATAGGTTCTACGTTTATTTCTTTATCTCTTTTTATAATAACAATAATAATTTTTTCTTATAGTCTCAGTGTAGCTATTGTAGGTCAAACAATAACTATAATAATCTTTAGAATGAAAACTGAAAAAGATAACCTCCTTGAAAGAAAAGATGAAGAAGAACTTGAACTAGAAAATGAAGATGATTGGTCATTCGACTCTGATAATAATATTAAGAATGAAGAGACTGAAATTATTGAATAAAATATTAAAATACTGAAACCTATCTGAGTATTTATTTTTTTTACGAACGGGTTTAAACCCTTTGCTCTTATATTTAAAAGTTTATTTTGGAACTAGTAGAGTTCTTGACTTGCAGTTCGTATAAACGCTAATTTCGTAAAGTAAATATGATCTTATCTAGAAAAGAACTTTTTGAAACCCAAGGTACAATAACTATTTCAGCTAAAGCTTCTGAACCAGCTTTTCATGATATTTCTTTAATTCCTGACAAAGTAGTGATAATCCTTAATATATCAAAAAATGATTCAGCAGCTAAATTAGTTGGAGAAGTATTAGCTGGAATTAATGAACAATGTGATAGATGTCTAAAAAATTTTAAAAAAGAAATTCAAGGTACTTTTGAATTAATTGTATGTGATGACAGACATAGTGAACAAAAATCAAATAATTCAAGCATTAATGTTCTCACTTTAGGAAAAGATTCAATAGATATCTCATCTATTATCCGAGAATCCATTTTTCTTGAAAAATCTATGAAAGAAGTTTGTTTTCAAGATTGTAAAGGGTTATGCTCAGGGTGTGGGACAGATCTAAATTTCTCAGATTGTAAATGTGAAAATAATGAATTTGACGAACGCTGGGAACCGTTAAAAAACTTAAAATTATCAAAAGTGGAGAATAATTATGGCACTGCCAAAAAGAAAACAATCTAAAGCTCGTGGAAGAAAAAGACGAACTCATTGGAAAACAAAAACACCTAGCATCTCAATTTGTGGACAATGCAATCAAGAAAAGATTCCTCATAGAGCTTGTCCAAATTGCGGTTATTACAGAGGAAGACCCGTGAATTCGCCCACGAGCAAATAAGTTTTTATGAAAATTGTAGTTGATGCCATGGGTGGAGATTTTGCACCATCAGAGGTTGTTAAAGGTGCATTTGAGGCTGTCAAAAATGACCCTAATATAGAACTGATTTTAATTGGCGATGAGAATCAGATAGAAGACAATCTTCCACAATCATCCAATCTACCGATTACTATTCACCATACAGAACAAACTGTTGAGATGACAGATAAGCCCTCAAATGTTATAAAACTAAAACCAAACTCCTCTCTCGTCGCTGGAATTAAAATGATTAAAAAAGGTAAGGCAAGGGCTTTTGTTAGTGCTGGAAGTACAGGTGCAATTTTAGCTACCTCGCTCTTTCTTCTTGGAAGAATAGAAGGAGTTAAACGTCCAGCAATTGGAGTTTTTTTACCCTCAGGACAAAATGGGATAGTTTTGTGTGATGCTGGTGCTAGCCTAGATGCTAAACCTGTTCATCTAATGCAATTTGCAATTATGGCATCTGAGTATATGTCGCATATAAGGGGTATTGAGAATCCCAAGGTAGGACTCCTAAATGTTGGGGTTGAAGAAACAAAAGGAAATGATCTTTACCTTGAAGCTCATTCTTTGATGAAAAAATACCTTCCGGCATTTATAGGTAATGTTGAGAGCAGATATATATTTGAAGATCAAGTAGATGTAATTGTATGTGACGGATTCCTAGGTAATAATCTAGTGAAATTTGCTGAGGGATGGATAGGTCATGTTAATCGTGATGTCTCAAAACAAATTGAAGAAAGAGTAGAGTCCCATGAAAAGAAAAATGAATTTAGATCCATTTTTTCTAGCGTAATGCAACAATTCGAATATGAAGAATACGGAGGTGTACCTTTATTAGGAGTCAATGGCAATGTAATTATATGTCATGGCAGTTCTCCAGCAAGAGCAATAAAAAATGCCGTTTTCGCCGCAAAGAAATCAGCTGATACAGACCTTATAGGTTCCATAAGAGATGATATTTCTTCTACAGTCTCATTAATTGGAAGAAAAGCATGACGAAAAAAGCAAGTATTACAGCAGTTGGTCACTATCTTCCTAAAAGAATTCTATCTAATTATGAATTAGAAAAAACATTAGATACTTCTCATGAATGGATAAAAAGCAGAACAGGCATTGTTGAACGACATATAGTTGGTGATAATGAAGCAACTTCTGACATGTGTATTAATTCAGCTCAAGAAATTCTTAATAAAACAAAACTTAATCCAAAAGAAATTGATGTAATAATTGTTGCAACTGTTACTCCAGATATGTTTTTTCCATCAACAGCTGCTCTAGTTCAAAATGCAATTGATGCAAAAAATGCTTGGGCCTTTGATCTCAGTGCAGCATGTTCAGGTTATATTTTTTCTCTTGAAACAGCAGCTGGGCTTATAGCTTCTAGTAAACACCAAAAAATTTTAGTTATTGGTGCAGATACTATGTCATCAGTAATAGATTACGAAGATAGATCAACATGTGTTCTATTTGGAGATGGAGCTGGAGCTAGTCTTGTTCAAGCTACTAATGGTGAGTATGGCATAATGGATTCTATACTCTACACAGATGGGCGCGGAGCAAATAAACTATATATACCAGGAGGTGGAAGTCACCAACCTACTAGCAAAAAAACAGTTGATCAACGTCTTCATTATGTTAAACAGGATGGTCGCGAGGTATATAAATCAGCTGTACGAGGAATGGTAGATGCTTCAGAAATAATTCTAAAGAAAAATGGCCTTTCAGCAAAAGATTTAAAATTATTTATACCACATCAAGCTAATAAACGAATAATTGAAGCAAGCGCCAAACGTCTTGGGTTAAATAAAGACCAAGTCCTAGTAAATATAGATAAAGTTGCTAATACTACAGCTGGAACAATACCTATCGGTTTAAGTGAAGCTGTCTTAAATAAAAGATTGGAAAAAGGAGATTTATTACTCTTATCAGCTTTTGGCGCTGGATTTACTTGGGGTGCAATGCTAATCCGTTGGGGAAAATGTATATGAGTAGAGCATTTTTGTTCCCTGGACAAGGGTCACAAAAAGTAGGCATGGGAAAAGATTTATTTAATGCTTCAAAACACGCAAAAGAACGTTATGAAAAGGCAAATGATATTATGGGCATGGATCTTGCAAACCTTTCTTTTTATGGCCCTGATGAAAAACTTAGACAAACAGAATTTACTCAACCTGCAATTTTTGTATTAAGTATGATTATAGCCGAGCTATTAATAAAAAATGATGTTAAACCCTCATTTGTAGCTGGTCATAGTCTTGGAGAGTATTCAGCCTTAACTATTGCTGGTGTTTTTAATTTTGAAGATGGGCTTAGATTAGTTAAAATCCGAGGAAAAGCTATGAGTATGGTAAGTCATAATAATATAGGGAGTATGGCGGCAATTGTGGGATTAGATGCCTCAAAAGTATCAAAAATATGCGAGGCTGCTTCAACAAATAAGCAAGTTGTCGTACCTGCTAATCTTAATTGCCAAGATCAAATCGTAGTCTCTGGCCATATTGGTGCTATAAATCGTGTTATTGAATTAGCTGATGCTAAGGGAGCAAAAAAAGCCATTAAATTAAATGTTAGTGGAGCATTTCACTCCCCCTATATGTCCGCAGCAAAATCAACTCTAAAAAACGCCCTATATGAAATAACCTTAAAGAAAGCAAATTTTCCTATTGTAATGAATGTAGTAGCACAACAAGTGACTAAACCTAAATTAATTCTAAAAAATCTAATTAGTCAAATAGACAATCCTGTTTACTGGTCTGAAAGTATTTTTAAACTCAGGAAAAGTGGTGTAGATGATTATATTGAAGTTGGTCCTGGCCGTGTTTTACAGGGTTTAAATCGCCGAATTGATCGATCCCTAAAAACAAGAGGCGTAGAAAAATATGAACAAATTAAGGAATTAAAAATTGTCTGAGCAGAAAAATGCCTTTATCTCAGGAGCATCAAAAGGAATTGGTCTTGCAATTGCTAAACTTTTTGCAAAAAATAATATTAGAGTTACTTGTGCAAGCCGGACAATTGAAGATTTAGAAAATATCGTTTCAGAAATAAAAAAAGAAGGAGGTAAAGCCCAAGCAATTAGATTAGATGTTTCTAACACAATTGATTTTGCTGACGCTGTTAAAAAGACAACTGAAAAATATGGTGAAATTGACATCCTTGTAAATAATGCTGGTATTGTTAAAGATAATCTTATGCTTAGAATGAAAGAAAAGGATTGGGATTCAGTAATAAGTATTAATTTAAAGGGTTGTTTTAATGGCATTAAAGCTGTTATACCTTCTATGATGAAAAAGCGTTTTGGAAGAATAATTAATATTAGTTCAGTGTCTGGAATAATGGGCAACGTAGGCCAATCTAATTATTCAGCATCTAAAGCTGGAATTATTGGATTAACTAAAACTGCCGCTAGAGAATTTGCATCTAGAAATATTACTGTTAATGCAATAGCGCCAGGTTATATTGAGACTGATATGGTATCCTCTTTAAATGAAACGTTAAAAGAGGATATAATAAAAAATATACCGCTGAGAAGAATTGGAAAGGTTTCCGAAATTGCTGAAACCGCACTATTTCTCAGTTCGAATGAGGCAGGTTACATTACGGGGCAAACAATCGCTGTAAATGGCGGTTTACACATGTAAGGAGGATTATATTCATGTCCAGTTTTGACAAAGTAAAAGAAGTGATCATGGACAAGCTAGGTGCTGATGAAGAAAAAATCACCACTGAAGCTTCCTTTGTTGATGATCTTGGTGCCGATTCCTTAGATACTGTAGAATTAATTATGCAGTTAGAAGAAGAATTCGGTATGGAAATTCCTGATGAGGAAGCTGAAAAACTTACTACAGTAGGTTCAGCAGTAGATTATATAGATTCCCATTCTAGCTAGATTCTGTGTCCCGTCGTGTCGTTGTAACAGGAATGGGGGCTGTTTCTCCATTCGGTTTAGGAGTTCGTCACTTATGGGAGTCCATACTAGCTGGAAAAAGTGGAATATCCAAAATAAGTAAGTTTGATACTACTAGTTTTGCTGTAAAAATTGGTGGTGAAATAAAAGATCTTGATCTAGATAGTTTATTTGATAGAAAAGAACTAACTAAACTTGATGATTTTGCAATTTATGCAATACTAGCAGCTCAAGAAGCTTTGGTTAACGCTGAATTAGAGGCTGGCATCCCAAATATGGACAGATTCGGCGTAATTTTAGGTTCGGGTGTAGGTGGTTTAACAACTATGGAACAACAAAATAGAAAAATGTTAGCCCGTGGACCAAGAGCTGTCTCACCTTTTTTTATACCTATGTTTATTCCAGATATTGCACCAGGTCATATTTCTATTCGTTGGGGTATGAAGGGACCTAATTATAGTGTTGTTTCAGCATGTGCTAGTGCGACTAATGCAATAGGAGATGCTTACAGATTAATTCAAAGTAATGATGCTGATATAATTCTCACAGGTGGCTCAGAAGCAGCTATTACTCCAATTGCATATGCTGGATTTACAAACATGAAAGCTCTTTCCCTAAACAATGATAATCCAGAAAAAGCATCTAAACCTTTTGATAAAAATCGAGATGGTTTTGTTATGGGAGAAGGATCTGGTGTTCTGATACTTGAAGAAGCTAATCATGCAATAGCACGTAACGCAAAAATTTTTGGAGAAGTTGCTGGGTATGGAGCTACTGGAGATGCTTATCATATTACAGCACCTCCGCCAGGTGGGGAAGGCGCTGTAAGAGCTATGAAAAGAGCAATAATAGATTCAAAAATAAATGAAAAGGATGTGGATTATATTAATGCACATGGCACCTCTACACCATTTAATGATAAAAATGAGACTAAAGCGATTCGAAAAGTTTTTGGAGCTCATGCAAAAAAAATTAGTGTTAGTTCAACAAAGTCAATGACCGGTCATCTTTTAGGAGCAAGTGGTGGTGTTGAAGCAATTATAAGTACGCTCTCAATTCTTGAAAATAAAATACCACCTACTATCAATTACGAAATACCTGATCCAGAATGTGATCTAAATTATACACCTAATTTTTCAGTGGAAAGAAAAGTTGAAGTAGCTATGTCGAATTCATTTGGGTTTGGAGGTCATAATGCAGTTATTATTTTAAAGCAATGGGTTTAAACCAAATTATTTATATCCATAGATTAATATCCTGGCGATTTTTACGTAAAGATAAATCTCTTTATCAACTTCAAAATAGTTTGGGGTATTTTTTTCAAAACCCTTCACTTTTGAATACGGCATTAACTCATAAGTCTAAAGAAACAAAAGTTTCAAAGAATTATGAACAATTAGAATTTTTAGGAGATGCAATTCTTGATCATATTATTTCTGAGATGCTTTTTATAGAATTTCCTCAAGCTGGTGAAGGATTCTTAACTGAAAAAAGAGCTAGTTTAGTACAGAAATCTTTTCTTTCTAAAATGGGACATCAACTTGATTTACTAAAATATATTATCTCGGGGTCATCACTTAATCTAAAAATAAAAAAAAATTATGAAAAACAACTATGTAATGTTTTTGAAGCATTAATAGGCGCTATAAAATTAGACGGTGGTATAAATCCTTGTATTGATTTAGTTAAAAAAACTGTCTGGAAAAATCGTCATGAGGCATGGAAAACAATTAATTTTAAAGGAAGATTGATAGAATACTGTCAAGCTAATTCTTTAAAAACACCACGTTTCATCGTTGCTGATACTGAAGGACCTGATCACGAAAAAGTATTTAAAGTAGAAGTACATTTAGGTTCATCTACTTACAGTTCAGCTTCAGCGCCAACAAAAAAGGCAGCAGAGCAAATAGCTGCCGAAAAAACTTTAATAAAAATAAAAACCAACTAAAACTTGTTGTACTTTTCTTTATTTGGCAAGTTGATCTCTAATTTCAGCAGCTTTTTCATATTCTTCATCATCTATAGCTTTTTTTAGTTTTTCTTCAAGAATTTTTTGTTTATTATTGTCATGGCCATGAACTAATTCCTCAAAACTACCACCAGAGTAATCTTCTCCATTTACACTAGCTTCTTTCATTACTATATCTTCAACAAAAATCGGTATACCGAGCCTCAATGCAACTGCAATAGCATCAGATGGACGAGAATCAACCTCTGTTTCATCTTCTCCATTAAGATCTATACGAATACCAGCATAAAAAGTACCTTCCGATAAATCTGTGATAATTACTGCTTTAACATGAATTTCCATTTCTTCAAGAATAGAAGTTAAAAGATCGTGGGTCATGGGTCTAGGCGTGTCAACTTTTTCCATAGCAAGAGCTATTGATTGAGCTTCAAATGACCCAACAATAACAGGAAGTTTTCGATTCTCCCCAGCTATTTCTTGTAGGAATACCGCATAGCCTTTACTTGGTGGATAGAATGAAATTTTTGTTACTTCTACAGGTATCATATAGTATGATTGAATTACACTTTAATTTAATTGAACATAAATCTGAAAACAACTATCTTAAGAAAAACTAATCTCTATTTTCATAGAGTTTTTGTTTTAACTCTTCAATAAGCTTTACTGGTGTTGGATCGGTATCATGTAAAATAGCACACCAATAACTTACCCAATCACAAAAATTGAGGAGGTATAATAACCTTTCAGTAATAGAATTTCCTATACTAATAATTTCTTCCTGATATTTTACAGTATCTCTAATAAGATCTTTGGTTAGTGATTGCCTTAAGCTAGAGCCTGGATGTTGACTCTTATCTATTAACCAAATAATTCCGATTTTCTTTAAAAGCATTGGATTATTATAGTAACCAACAATTTCATTATGGTTCATTTCTGGAAGAGTATGATGAAAACCTAGCATTTTAGCATTTTCTTGCAACTGACCTCTTAACCTTAAAGCAACGAATTCAGTATATCGAGCATCACCATAAATAATTGGAATTGAATCATATATTTTCATCGCAAGACTCATTGCAGGATTAGATTTTGATTGCTTAGAAAAAGATTCTCTTATTTCTAAAAGAAATAAAACGGAATGGGAAATTTCATCTTTAATTCTTTCAGCACATAATCCTAAATCACATAAATAGATTAAGGCTGGAATTGCAAGATAACCAAGAGAAGCTCTGGGAGGATTTCCATCTCCAATATTGATAAAGTCACATCTATCCTTTTTTAATTTAGACAATAGTTCACCCCCACTAGTAATGCCTAAAACTTTTGCGCCCCTCACTAAAGCTTGGTTGTAACATGATAGAGTTTCCTCAGTATTACCAGAATAGCTGATGCATATTACAAGCGTAGAGGGACTAACCCAAAAAGGAATATTGTAATCCTTCACTATTTCAATTGGGATAGTCACTGAATCAGCAGTTAATGCCTTAATTAATTCTCCTCCAATACCAGAACCACCCATGCCAGCTATTACTACGCTTGTTATATTGACATCCCTTATTTTGGGCTGATGATTAATTCCAATATTTAAGGCATTTTTTAACTGATCAGGAAAACTGAAAATTTGGGTGTACATATTTTTTGGATCTATCTTTTTTAAATCAAAAGTCAATTTTTTCTCTGCATCAAAAATTCAAGAAAAGAAGTAAGATTATGTTGAACTTTTTTTGGTAATTCATTTAAAATTAGAAGGGAATCATCAGAAAGAGAACGTAATGCTAACCTCGCATCTTCTAAAATTTTTTGAATTTCAAAATAATTTCTCATTTTCAATCTACTTTCTATTAAAGAATAATCTTTAAGACCTTTTTTAAAACTATACCACTCTGATGGATTCATTTCAGCTGCTTTAATAGTTAAAAATGTTTTTTTATCAGTTAGAATATCACTTCCTAAACTTTTTCCCATATCTTTCACATTTGAATATATTTCAAGAATATCATCTTGTATTTGAAAAGCTTTTCCAAGTTGTAGTCCAAATTCCCCAAGAGAATTAATTTGATGATCGGAGGCACCTCCTAGTATTCCACCTAATTTGCAACATAGCGATAAAAGAGTTCCCGTTTTAAGAGAAACCATTTCTAAATATTCATCTAAACTAACTTTTTGACGGGATTCAAAATCTTTATCTAAAGCCTGTCCCTCACAAAGTCGAATAGTTGAATTAGAAAATATTTTCAAATATGAAGATGTTAACCCATCAATACGATTTAATTGATCATAGGCTAAGCAAAAAATTCCATCACCAGCTAGTATAGCTGTTGAAATATCCCAACGTTGGTGCACTGTTTGCTTACCGTGTCTAAAATCATCATTATCCATAATATCATCATGTACAAGAGAAAAATTATGAAGAATCTCAACAGCCATAGCTGCAGGAAGAGTACGATTTTCATCTACTCCAAAACCATCAGCAGTAACAAATACTAATGCTGGTCTAAGACGCTTACCTTGGCCAGAGAGAACATAACGAATTGGATTATAAAGATAATTTGGTTCTAATCCTTTAACAATTTCCAATAAAGAAAGATTAATCAATTCTTGATATGCATTTAAGCGTCTGCTAAAAATTTCAGAAGACATCAGAAACATCAACCTCACCAAAATCTTTTATCTTATTCAATATCAATTCTTGTATTTCTTTAGTACGCTCTTCAGTTTTTGATTCAAAACGGCAGACAATAACAGGTTGGGTATTAGACGCCCTTACTAGTCCCCATCCATCCGAAAATTTCACTCTCACCCCATCAATATCAAGACAATCATAGTTCTCTTTAAAATAAATTTTCGCTTTTTCATTGATTCTAAATTTTTCCTGATCATCGGAACAGTTCAATCTAATTTCAGGAGTAGAATAATACTGAGGAAGTTCAGAAACTAAATCAGAGAGTTTTTTTTCTTGACGAGAGAGCATCTGAATTAATCTTGCTGAGGCGTAAATAGCATCATCAAAACCAAAATAATCATCAGCAAAAAAAATATGACCGCTCATCTCTCCTCCAAATTTACAAGAAAGCTCTTTCATCTTCTCCTTGATTAAAGAATGTCCAGTTTTCCAAATAATTGGTTTTCCACCTAATCGAACTATTTCTTCTTCAAGTCCTTGTGAACATTTTATATCAAAAAGTATTTCTTCATCTTTCTTAACTATCTCAGGCAACATTAAAGCCATAATTTGATCTGCAAATATAATTCTTCCTTTTTCATCAACTAAACCCAAACGGTCTGCATCTCCATCATAAGCAATACCCGCTTCGAATCCACCTTGTTTCATAGTTGAAATAAGCTTAGAGATGTTTTCAATTACAGTAGGATCTGGATGATGATTAGGAAAACTTCCATCAATATCGCAAAATAATCCAGTGACATCTGCATCTAAGCCATCAAAAATCTGAGGTGCCGCCAAACAAGCAGCAGCATTTCCACAATCAATAACAAGGTTCATTGATCTTTCTAGTCTAATTTTTTTTTGAATCATCTCAATATATTCATCAATCAATTTGTACCTAACTTCTGTCCCAGTCCCACTTTCAAAATCTTCTCTTTCAATTAAAGTTTTTAATTTCTGTATTTGTTCTCCATAAACAGCACTTTTATTTATTGACATTTTAAATCCATTCATCTCCGCTGGATTATGACTACCTGTAATTTGTACTGCAGCTCCTACACCAAGTTTCCACATGCTATAATAGTTAACTGGAGTTGGTAAAATTCCAATATCAATAACATCTATACCTGTATCGAGGACACCTTCTTTAAATTCTTTTTTTAATTTTGGCGTAGTAAGACGAACATCACCACTTAGAGAAATCTCTTTTGCTCCTAACCTTTTTACATATGTTCCAAATGCTTTTCCAAGTGAATTAATAAATTCTGAAGGAAAGTCATCCTTAACAACTCCTCTAATATCATATTCTCTAAAAACGAATGGATTTACTTTCATAGTTTATATAGTTATTTTTCCCAATATTACAGATTTTTTAGCCCCTGTTACTGTTGGAACATTAGCAGGAATACCTTTTAAGTTTGCTACACCTAATATAGCAAAACCTAAGGCTTCTTTCATAAAGGGATCAAATCCATAATAATCTGAAGATATTACAGAAATTGGTGAAAATTCTTTTTCGATATTATTGATTAAGCCTTTATTATATATGCCACCACCTGAAATTATAACTCTATTAATTAGATCCATTGGTAGGAATCGTTTGCAATTATAAGCTATGCTTTTTGCTGAAAAAAGAGATAAAGTAGCCATTAGATCATTAAGGTTTATTAAATCTAAATTTGGAATATTTTCCTCAATCCAAGAAGGACCAAATATATCTCGCCCTGTAGATTTAGGAGGTAAAGCATTAATAAAATAATGTTCCATCCATTTTTCAACATCTCTATCATCAGATTTTCCTATTAAACATCGAGCTCCATCTCTATCAAAATATTCACCTCTGAGCCTTAACATAACCTCATCCATCAATGCCATACCTGGACCAGTATCAAAACCTAAAATCGGCTTATCTAATTTAGAAGGAGGAATAAATGAAACATTTGCAATACCTCCTAAATTTAAACATATAATTCCAATATCCTCTTCTTGGAAAAGCCATTTATCAATTATTGGAATCAATGGAGCACCAGTGCCTCCAACAGAAATATCTGCAGCACGAAAATTTGAAATTACAGGAACATCTAATTCTTGGGATATAAATGATGGTTCACCTATCTGAAAACTTGACTCACGATTGGAATGAAAAATTGTCTGTCCATGCATAGCAATAGCATCAACTATTGATATTTTATTTTTTTTTAAGAAATTTTTTGTTTCATTAGCCATAAACCTTCCTAAGTTAAAATGTGTCTGAGATATAAGCTCTGCGTTTCCTTTTTGACAATTTGACACTTTTTCTCTTAACTCTTCTGAATATGGAATTGAATCTGATGCAAGCAAGTTCACATCAACTGACATAGATGTAAACCCAATTTCAGCAACACATATGTCAAGACCATCCATTGATGTCCCGGACATCATACCAACCATTATTAGTTGTTCTTTATCTTTTAAGGAATGGAAAATCAATTAACTATCACTTCCCGTAAAAAACCATCATGCTTTGACAAAAGTTTTCTAGCTGCAACTATATTACACTGTTTTTTATGCATAACAATTGCTGTTTTCACTTCTTTCTCTGCACTTTCAAGAAGGTCTCTTGCCGACAAATAATCTAAATTAGTTATTTGAGCAATAATTCGAATACCTCTATCCAACAATTTATTATTTACAGCTTTTAGATCAACCATGAGATTATCGTAAATTTTTCCAAGTTTTATCATAGTTACAGTTGAAATCATATTCAAAATCATTTTGGTTGCAGTTCCAGACTTCATTCTTGTAGATCCAGCAAGAATCTCTTGTCCAACATCTACCGCAATAATAATATCTACTTTTGTTGGAATAGGATGCTTATTACATGTCAACAATACATTATAACAACCTTGTTCTCTTGCATAATTCAGACCTTTTATTACGTAAGGGGTCCTTCCGCTACTCGCTATTCCAATAACTAAATCCCCAGAAATTAATTCTGCCATATCTAGATCAATTATAGCATTTTCAGATTTATCCTCAGCACCTTCAACTGAATTTCTTAAAGCCTTGTCACCACCAGCTATTACCGCTTTAAAAAACTTAGGAGGGCAAGAAAAGGTTGGTGGACATTCTGAGGCATCTAATACTCCAAGTCGACCACTTGTTCCAGCGCCGATATATATTACATGATTACCTTTTCTTATAGAATTAATAGCTATATCAATGGTTTTTTCTATTTCGGGAAGAACTTTATAAACAGAAGAAGCAACAGTATTGTCTTCGCTATTTATAATTTTTAATATATTCGAAACCGATTTGGTATCTAGATCTTTTGATTTAATATTTTGTTGTTCCGTTGACAACTTTGACATATTAATTATTTTATCCATTCATCTAAATTCTTTCTAAATCAAAACTTAAATTAACAAAGTCTTTTATTATGATAAACGTATTATAAAACTTATATAAACTAATTATTCAAAGAATGAATTTATTTTTTAATAATGATTGAAGTTTCTCTTGCTATATTTGGTCTGACTCTATCAGCTTTCTTTTCAGGAACAGAAATTGCATTTCTTAGAGCTAACCCAATTCAATTATCAGTATGGAAAGAAGCAGGAAATAAAAATGTGCTTCAAACTGAACATTATTTAGCTGAGCCTGAAAAATATCTGACTACAGTATTAGTTGGAACGAATCTTGCGAATGTTTTGACCTCTTCCTATGCAACTATAGCTTTAAAAAACCTTCAACTTTCAGAACTTTCAATAATTGTAATAGTTGGATCGATAATACTATTATTTGGTGAGGTTATACCAAAAAGCATCGCAAGAGAATGGCCAAGTTCGATTGCTATATCTTCAACAACAATTTTAAAAATATCAGAATTTATTTTATTCCCTCTTATTTGGATCACACGTAGTTATTTATTTCTTTTTCCAAATGTCAAAAAAGAAAAAAAGACAAGTCTACTTAGTAGAGATGAACTAAAGATTCTATTTCATGAGGCTAAAAAGAGCGATAATTTTCAAACTGAAGAAAAAAAGGTAATATCTAAAATTTTTGAATTCGGATCTAGATCGGTTCAAACCGCTATGAAAGCTAGAGTGGATATAATTGGAATTAAAGAAAGTGCCTCTATCACTGATGCTATTAAACTAATGGCATCAACTGGTTTATCAAAACTTGTCCTATATAAAAATTCCATGGACAAAATATCAGGGGTTTTATTTCTCCATGATTTGATATCAATTAAAGGCACATTGAACAATGTAGCTCGTCAACCTCTTTTTATTAGCGAAACAATGACCTCAAATGAAGCCTTGCGAGAGTTAAGAAGATATCAATCAACAATAGCAATAGTTGTCGATCAGAATGGAAAATCTTCTGGACTTGTAACTGTAGAAGATTTGATTGAAGAATTATTTGGTGAGTTTGAAGATGTTTTTGATATTAAAATTAACCAAGCTTCTAAAATATCTAAGAATAGCTTAATCCTAGATGGCATGATGAAATTACATGACTTGAGATTAGAATACGGTGTTATTCTTCCAAAGGGAGATTATGAAACAATAGGTGGGTTAATTATAGATTATCTTGGAAAAATTCCTTCTCCAGGAGAAAAATTTGAAACTGCTGGCATTAAATTCAGGATTCTTAAATCAACACCGAGTCAAATAGAGAGAATTTATATCAAGACAGAAAATCCAATTGATTAGGGTTTTGCACCCAATTTATTTACTATAAAAATAACAGCAATTGCTCCAAAAATAATTAGTAGAAATACAGGAATAAATCCAACTAAAGCATAGCCTAAGAATAGGCTAATTATACCGGTTGTTACAGCATAAGGCAGTTGAGTTCTCACATGATCTATATGGTCTGAGCCAGAAGCAATAGATGAGAGTATAGTTGTATCTGAAAGAGGGGAACAATGATCTCCAAATACACATCCTGACAAAATACTTGCAAAAGTAGCTAGATAAACTGGATGTGAAAGTATAGCATTGGGATCTTCACCCCCAAGTAAATTAAATGCCAGAGGCACAGCTATAGGAACGAGTATTGGCATTGTTCCCCAAGACGATCCAGTACAGAAACTTACAATAGCTGCAGTAACAAAGGTTACTATGGGCAATAAATTGGGAGTGAGTATACCATTAGTTAAACTAATAATATAATCTGCAGTTTTCACCTCACTACAGATATCACCCATTGTCCAAGCTAGAACCAAAATCATACATGCCATTAGCATTGATTTAGCACCCTCAACCCAAGCTTCAATACTTTCTTTAAAGGTAAGAACATTCATAACGCTTGACAAAATAATAGTAAAGAATCCCGCAAGTAACGAACCCCAAATCAGAGCTTTATATGGATCTGAGGCACCAATGATGGCCCTAATAGAATGATTTTCTTTAGATAAATTATCTATTCCAGAAGTATATAATCCAATTAATGTTATTATAATTAGAAAACCTATTGGCAATATTGCATTAGACCAATGAGACGACTTTGCTAAAAGTTCTTTGGCTTTATTTTTTTCTTTTTTCGAAAGAGGTTCAACCCCTTTAGAAGATACTTTTCCTTTTTCTATAATTCTCTTCTCAGCTGCAAGCATATAACTATATTCCCGACCAGAAACAATTAGATAGGCCATAAAGAAAAGAGTAAAAATACAATAAAATGAATATGGAATTGAATTTATAAATGTTACATACGGATTTTGAGTTATACCAAAAGATTTATAAGGAGCTTCCAAAAGAGACATTTGAAAAACTGACCATGTGCTAATGATAGCAAGCGAGGCAACAGGCGCGGCCGTAGAATCGACAATGTAGGCAAGTTTTTCCCTCGAAACTTTTAATTTATCAGTAAATGGTCGCATCATATTTCCAACAAACAAGGTATTAGCATAATCATCAAAAAAAATAAATATACCCGTTAGCATTGTTGCTAATTGGCCATTCTTTTTCGTGCGAGCATATTTCGAAGCAGTTTTTACAAACCCTTTCATTCCTCCATTGGCACTAACAACACCTATAACTCCTCCAAAACCAATAGTAAATATTAATATCCTAGCTTGATCATTATTAATTATTGTATTTATAATTCGTGTATCAATAGTATATAATAACCCATCAATAGGATTATTACCCAAAACCAAAGTAGAGCCAATCCAAATACCAATGAATAAGGAAAAAATAATTTGGCGAGTAAATAGTGCCATAATAATTGCCAATAAAGGTGGCGCAATTGATTTAAGAGAAGGTTCAAATTCTAAAACCTCTAACGGAGGCAAAATAAAATCCCACACAACAAGGGAAGTGAGTAGAATGCTAATCAAAAGTATTCGAGGTTGTCTGTTCACGAAGGAATTAATATAATTGGTGGTTAAAAGTGAAAAAAGATATTTTTCTACTGAATTATTATTACTTGAATTAAGTTAACTATCTTATGAAGAAAATAGATATATATGTTGTTCAACAGTTTATTTATTTGCTTGGAACCTCATTGCTTGGTTTCATAGTTATTTTTCTTGTAGTTGATGCTGTTGAGAATATGGACAAATTTATTGATGCGGAAGTCCCAAAAAATATAATCCTATCTTATTATTTTCATTCTCTTCCATGGTTTATTAGTATTGGTCTTCCTATGTCAGTACTTGTTTCTACTATTTTTACTGTTGGCTTTTTTTCAAAAAGGAATGAATTAACAGCAATGAAAGCTTCTGGGGTATCACTTTATAGAATTGCCATGCCAATGATCTTATGTTCAATATTAATAAGTGGTATTTCATTCTTTTTTGAAGATCAAATAGTCACTATTGGTAATCAAAAACGTCGCTCCATTGAGAAGGAATACTTTATAAAATCACGAAATAAAAGCTATTCAACAAAAAAGCAAGATATCTTTTTGAGGAAATCAGATGATTTTCATATTGCAATTGATCGCTATACTCCAAGGACGAAGAAGGCTGCTGGTGTCGTAATACATTTTATGAATGATGGAAAGTTAGTTAAAAGAATAGATGCAAGTACAATGGCCTGGTTAAAAAAAGAAAAAAAATGGAGATTTAATACCTTTGCAATTAGGGATTTTCATCAAGATGGATTCGAAACAGCTGTACATTTCTCTCGAAAAGACACAACCCTGTCAATTAACTTTAGTCCTGACGATCTAAGCCGTCAAGCTATATCCCCTCAAGAAAAAAACTATCTTGAACTTAAATCATTTATTGCTGACCTAAATAATAATGGTGTTGATACTACTAGATGGGAAGTAAATTTATACGGTAAAATATCTTTTGCCTTTACCAATGTTATTGTCGTCCTCTTTGCATTTCCTCTTGTAGCATTTAAACCAAAAACAGGTTTAGCATTTGGGGCTGGAATGAGTGTATTTGTTATATTTGGTTACTATGCATTTATCCGTTTTGGCCAAACATTAGGATATAAAGGCATATTAGAACCATTATTATCGGCATGGATTGGTAATATTATATTTTGTTTAGGGGGAATTCTTTTACTTATAACAGCAAGAAAATAATGCTCTCAGAATTTAATTATCGGGTTTATTATTTTTCCTGCTTTTAAAACTTGTTAATGCAATACCAAACGAAACTGACAATCCTTTCATATCATGAATCCAAATCCCATTTCTAAATGAAAAACCAAAATCATAAATAAAGGGTCCCGCATGGATACCGGCACCAAAACCTAATTCTTTGAGGTATTTTCCTGCATACATATATCCTATTCTCATTGGTATACTCTTAAATCGAGTAAATTGTAACCCAGTTGAAATTTTCCATTGTTGATGAACACCCAAACGATCTGAAAAACCCGCAACAAGATCACCAGCAATTAATAAATCTGGATCAAGCTGTTTGGAAAAACCCATTCGTAATAAACCAGGATAACGAATTTTAAACTTACGAGGGTTTCCATCATTTTCAACATCTTTAACAATTCTTTTCCTCTCAACAAAAAGTTTGCTCCATTCAGTCGTGCTAAGCTTATCTAGTGTTAGTGAATCGGCTTTTATCTCATGAACCATAGCATAACCTCTTGGCACTTCTTCCCCTCCCCATTTGAAATATCCAGTTGTATCTGATACCCCTAGAAGGTCAGTTAATGCAGAAGGTTGGTTCCATTCAATAGAACCAAAGGCATTAATTAAAGAAACTCCTAATCTCCAACCATTAATTTCTTTTGAAGAAAGACCAATATCCATTGCTGTACCATACCCGCCAACTCCATGACGCATGAAATATCGGGCATCTAAATAAAAAGCTGTCGTATCAGTTGTTAAAAAAGTATAGCTAGAGTCAGGATCCGTTCCCATATAATATAAACCTTGAAGAAATTTTAAGGATATTCCCCATGAAAAATTTTCACTAGGAACTGCAAATGAAAAAGCATGCTCAAGAAGACCCATTTGTTCTCTACTATACTCAAGATCAAGAGATTCATTTATAGTATTTCCATCTAAAACAAACTTGAAAATGCCAAAAGGCATTTTGATATCATTAATTGTTACAAGATCATTAGTTATAGCCATATTTCCAGAGGAAAAGTTCATGCCAGGCAGAGCTAAGTGTAAATCTTGTGAGAATCTTAAACCATCTCGCACTTGATCATAAATTTCATATTTACCCTTTTGTGATTCAGATTCAAGATTTTTTCCACTCAAACCCATTGTGTTTTCTAAAGAAAAAAAATTGTTTACTATGCCAAGATTAAGAGTACCTATCTGCCACATAAAAGGTTTGTCATGTTGATAAGCTAGATTCGCAGGATTTACACCTACAGCATAAATTCCATCCGCTAAAGTGGTATAAGCCCCACCCAGAGAAACCATTACGGGATCTCTTTTTATTTGGCTAATACCAATAGATTGAAAAAAAATAATTAAAATAACTTTATTGATTACTTTCATTACCTTTTTCCGTTTGCCACTCTTTTTTGTTTAATTTTCCAATTATTAAAAAGATTTGATCCGGAACTAATGGTATTAGTTGAGACCACTTTAAATGACGATAAACTTCTATCACATATACTACCGCTTTCATTACAAACTTTTAGCCATAACTTATCGGCTACTGCTGATGGTGTCCAGTTGAGAGAATCAACATTAGCAATAATACCACCGCTAATAATTGACCACAGATCTTCTGAAGAAATATCTGGATTATCATCCGTTGATGTTGAAACAAGAACATTTTCTGATTGCAAATTAGAACCCAAAGATCTCCATTTAATCTTAATTTCTTCTCCTAGAGATATAGTCTCACCTCCATTAGGATATGTAAGGATTAACTCATCAGCAGCCTTTTCAAGAAGCCCATCACTCTGAAGTTGCAACACCATAAATCCTTTCATAGATAAAGAATCTTTCATAGAAAATTGTACGATATCAGGGACTTGATCAAGAGTACCACTAAAATGAATCCTTGGACGAACAAAATGTTTACCCAAATCAGTCAATAGATACATTTTTAAACTATCTAAGCCAGTCATAACAGTCGTATCTCCCGAAGTCATAACTGAATTTGGGAGTCTTTCTTTACTTGCATCAGTATAATATGCTTTTGGCCTAGGAAGGGTAATTGTAAACATTGTATCTACATAAGATAGTACAGTATCAGCTTTCCCTGGAACACCTCTAACAAGGTAAGCAGTACCATCTACACAACCCGAACTATCAAATATAACAGAAGATACATATATGGTTGAATCAAGCTTCATAATTGAATCACATTTTGACAAAACATATAATGAGTCTGAGATCGACCATTTAAGACTATCTCTGAGTGCATTCAATGTTTTTCTTGATCTATCCAAGGGAAAAATTTCTCTATTAGAGAAAAGGATAGAAAGGTTACCTCCAATTGGTAAACCATTGATCACACGAGAAGTTAGATTAGCTTCTTTTACAAAGTTTCTAAGTTTTAACCTCGTATCATGTTTCCACTCATCAATAACTGTTGAATTATTTGGAATAAAAGTCATTGGTGCAATTCTGACTTGAAATGGTGCAATTAAGTTATAATTTCCCCAAATTGCTTTATTTACATCAATGCTCCCTCTACCATCTATCTTTGCTGTCGCTTTTACAATAAAATCTGCTGGATTAAGTGCAAGTAGATCGACAATAGTGTTTACACCTGGACCAGCTTGAATTACATAACTACTGTCAGCTATAGTATCCAAGGCACTATTATAAAGTTTTACACTAGTGCCAAAACTACTTAATTCCACTACTGTCTTAGCACTATCAGTTGTTGAAACTGGACGAGCAATCTTTGTATCAAGAAGGACTTGAAGTGAATCTCCTGTTGAAGAAATCCCTATTAAATTCAAGTTAAGACTAATTGGAAGTCGAATCTCATTATAAAGGGTAAATTTTAACAAAACTTCACCAAATGACATTCCTGTGAATCCCTGAGGGATATCTCCCATTTCCTGATTTTGTGAAGGGAAAGGGCAACCAAGATCAGCTTCTAAAGATGAAAACTGGAGAGGATTAAATTGAATTCCAGCCGAAAATTTCCAAATAGAGGTTTCTGATGATAGAGAAACATTAACCGTATCAGGAACAGTTGTTGCTTTTATATTGAGAGCCATTTCTTCCACAGCGGAATTAGGATCTATTGGATTATTGAATTGACCTCCTCCTATATCTGCTTCCTCATTATATGGAGATCCATTTTTTGTAAGAATTTGTGAAAATTTTACTGTATCTCCGTTGGATTTAATAAAATTTCGAAAATCAAGTCCAAAATCAATATCAAATGGGAAAGAATTAGATACATTTTTTAAAGCAATCATGTTAGACCCTGAAACATTTGGTTCAAATTGACCGCTATATACTCCTCTAACTTGACATTCCTCGGAAGGATTTTGATTAGTTGAAAATGAAAAAGGTGGAATCTCAGGTGCTAAAGAATATTCATTGATAATAACTCTAGCCAAATCAACGTCATTGATCTTCATAGTTACTGAAATAGACATCGAAACTTCAGAATTACCTGGTATGGTAACAGTATCTGTATCAGCCACTCTTGTAAGTGTAAAACCATACTTTAACCTTAATTCACTTCCTAGTAGCTTACCTACTAAAGATGAAGTTTTTGGAAAAGATTCACCTGATTGCAAATTAGTCGTATCATGAGATGCAACCGTATCGCTACCTGATAAGATCGTAGACCATGTCGAGGACAATGGGACAGGAATATCTGAATTAGTTGCATTCGACTCAAAATAATTATCATTCGATGCGCCACCAATTACAGCACCTAAAACTTTTTCTATAAAGGGAATTTGATCAAACATGCTACCGATATCGATTACATTAAAATTCGTGTCTACAGAACCTGCTAATGTTTCTACCTTGTTAGCAGCTGCATTCCAATCAGCTCCAATAATCTTTTGTTCATTAGATGATGGTATAAGAATTTTATTTGATGGATCTGATAAATTATTATATTGACCATTCAAGACATACTTACCAATAGGAATTGGAACTGAAACAGTTAGCGTAATTGGCGAAAAAGCACCTTCTAACGAAGGTGCTGGCACACTATCCGCTATTGTTTGATCAATATTAAGAGGAACCTTTAAAAAATCACCTGATACAGAGTCTTTTGGAAGAGTTCCATCAAATTTTATTAAAAGAGAATCACCAGATGAATGTATTGTTGAATCATTAACAATACCTGCAATACCATACTCTCCATCTAAAAGAGGTATTGTAAGATTGATCTTCCACTTTGGAACTTGAAAATCGGCTGGATTTTGAAAATCACAACTCATATAGAGTGTGACAAAAATAAAAAGGACGATCGGTAAGGATCGTTTCATAAAATCTTAAGGAGAGACTAGGTTCCTTCCTCCCAAGACTCTAAATAATTTTTTTGTTTTTCAGTCAAATTGTCAATATGAATACCCATTGAACTAAGTTTTAAAGATGCAACTAGTTCATCTATTGATCGAGGAACCTTATGAACTTTTACTTCTAAATCATTTTTTGCTGTATACTCAGCCATGAGGGCCTGTACTGAAAAACTCATATCCATAACAGAAGCGGGGTGACCTTCAGCAGCAACAAGATTAATTAGTCTGCCCTCACCCAATAAATAAATTCTGTTACCATTATCTAAAATATATTCATCGACATATTCTCTTACACCGATATTAATTGAATTTGAAATAACCTCAAGGGATTCAATATCAATTTCAACATTGAAGTGTCCAGAGTTAGCTACAATGGATCCATCTTTCATTTTTTGAAAATGACTCTTATCAAGGACTGTTGTGTTACCTGTAACAGTACAGAATATATCACCTGTAGAAGCTGCTTCTTTCATAGACATAACCTCGAACCCATCCATAGCTGCCTCTAGAGCACGAAGGGAGTCAATTTCTGTTACAATAACATGAGCACCCATACCTCTTGCACGACTTGCAAGACCTCTACCACACATTCCATAACCACCAACAACAAATGTCTTCCCAGCAAGCAAGATATCCGTTGCCCTAATTATACCATCGATTGTTGATTGACCTGTTCCATATCTATTATCAAAAAGATGTTTTGAATCGGCATCGTTCACAGCAACAACCGGTATTTTTAATGCACCATCATTTTTCATTGCTTCAAGACGAATCACACCAGTTGTAGTTTCTTCCATACTACATTTAACTTCTGAAAGCTGATCAATGTATTCACTATGTAAAGTACTAACTAAATCAGCACCATCATCAAAAGTTATTTGTGGGCGATGATCTAAAGCTTCTTTAATATGTTGGTAATAAGTTTCATTATCTTCACCATTGATTGAGAATGTTTTAATTCCAAAATCTGAAACAAGGGAGGCAGCAACATCATCTTGAGTTGAAAGCGGATTAGATGCACATAAGAGGCTATCAGCTCCACCTTCAGAAAGTGTTCTCATTAGATTCCCAGTTTCAGCTGTAACATGGAGACAAGCTGATAATTTGATCCCCTCTAACGGTTTTTCTTCTCGAAACCTTTTTCGAATAGAAGCTAAAACGGGCATGCTCCTATCTGCCCATAATATTCTTTCTTTTCCTTCGGTTGCTAAATTTAAATCTTTAACATGATGATTTCGCATTTCTATCTAACCTTTTCCTTAGGCATGTTTTTTCAAATCTTCAACTTTATCTGTTTTTTCCCAAGTAAATCCCTTTTCTTCTCGACCAAAATGTCCATAAGCTGCGGTTTGTCTATAAATAGGTTGTTTTAAATTTAAAGATTCAATTATTTCTTTTGGCTTTACTGGAAAGTAATCTTTAACAATTTTTTCTAATTCTTGATCACCTATAGCACTTGTTCCAAAACTATCCACATATATTGATACAGGTTCAGCTTCACCAATAGAATAAGCTAATTGAACCTCACACTTTGAAGCCAGTTTTGCAGCAACAACATTTTTAGCAATATAGCGTGCCATATAAGATGCAGATCTATCAACTTTTGAAGGGTCTTTACCTGAAAAAGCTCCACCTCCATGTCGGCCATAACCACCATAAGTATCCACAATGATTTTTCTCCCAGTAAGACCCGTATCAGCTTCTGGACCACCTTTTTCAAAAACACCAGTTGCATTAATAAAATAACCCGAATTTTCATTTAACCAATCAGCACATATTGGTTCAATAACTTGATTTTTTATTGAAGAGTGAATTTCGCTATTACTTATATCTGGATCATGTTGAATAGCAACAACTACTTTCTCTACAGCGAAAGGTTTTCCACCCTTATACCTTACGGACACTTGAGTTTTACCATCTGGACGTGACCAAGGTAAAGTTCCATCCTTTCTTACATCAGCTAATCGCTTTGCTAATCGATGGGCTAAAGTAATTGGCAATGGCATAAGAACCTCCGTTTCATCGCAGGCATAACCGAACATTAACCCCTGATCCCCTGCACCTTGCTCCTTTTCATTAGAAGAATCAACGCCTTGGGCAATATCCTTACTTTGTTCATGTATAGATGTAAGTACGGAACAGTCTTCAAAATCAAGACCATACTCTGGGTTTGTATAGCCTATATTTTCAAGGGTGTTCCTTACAACATTTTGAACATCACAATAATGATTTGTTGTGACCTCACCAGAAACAAGCACTAAACCTGTAGTAGTTAATGTTTCACAGGCTACTCTAGCATTAGGGTCTTTAGCTATTATTTCATCAAGAATTCCATCTGAAATTTGGTCACATACTTTATCAGGATGACCCTCAGTAACAGACTCAGATGTAAAAATCCTATCTTCCAATATTATTTCTCCCACATCTTAATTTCTAAACCTCGAATAAACTTCGAATAAAACATGTGAAGTTACTCCACTTGCTAAAGCAAAATCAATATAATTGTCTAATTTATCATCATTACTTAATTATGTTTCTTGTTAACTACTGGATATGAATTCTGGCTGTCCAGCTAGAGAAGGAAATATCAACAGTTAATACCATTTTAAGGTTTCAAAAGAGTGCATTAATAAATTTGCAATTATTTAATTCTTCTAGAAATTTATCGATTAATAAAATTATTAAGCATGAGGATGTGCCTCATCAAGAATTTTTTTCATTCCTTTTACATCTAAATGACTGTAAATCTGAGTAGTAGATAATTTTTCATGACCAAGCAAATCTTTGACAATCTCCATTTTAACACCCGAATTAATTAGATGAGTAGCAAAAGTATGCCTAAATAAATGAGGTGTTGGATTAATTGAATTAATTAGTATTGATAAATCTGAATTTCTTTTATTTTTCTTTTTTGAAATTTTTAATGCAACAAATTCAAAAAATATTTTGATTCTTTCTTGTACTTCTCTCGGTTTAATCCTATTACCTTTTTTAGTAATAAAAAGCGGTCTAGCCCCATATTCCTTTCCCTTATAATTTTTCGATAGATGAATTTCATGTTCTACAATATATAGTTTAAGGATGTTGGCTACCTCTTTACCAAAAAAAACTATTCTTTCTTTCCTACCTTTACCAAAAATAAGAATCTCATTATCAACAAAATTTATATCTCCTAAATTTATTTGAGTCAATTCAGTAAGACGTATTCCTGTACTATAGAATACTTCGAGTATTGTACGATCACGAAGTATTTCCCAATCTTCAGAATCTATTGGAGTAAGTAGAATTTTCATGATTGTTTCTTCAAGAACTTTTGGAGGATTAACTTTGTATTTTGGAGATTTAATTATTGTTGCTGGATTATTTTTAATTAATCCTTTTTTCAATAAAAATTGGAAAAAGGATTTAACAGTAGAAAGCTTCCTGCTTCTAGACCTTGCTGAAATTGCTTTAGGCTTTTTCAAAAGTTGATAGAGTTCATTAAATCTCCCTGTATGTGATAATAAAAATTTTGTTTTTTCACCAAATATGTCTTTTACATCAGTTATATCAATATCATTGTCAAATAAGTGAGTAGCAAATAATCCACGACAAAACTTTAAGGTAAAATCACTATTTCTCTCAACATTCAAAAAATAATCATTAATCCTACTTCTAAGTATATCCATTGAAAATCTAACTCCTTCCCTTGATACAAAAAGAGGATCATTTAAGTTATTTATAGAATAACGTTTTTTTCTATCATTAATAAATAACCTAATGGCCTTTTCAATTTTTGTAGGAAAGTGAAAAGTTTGTTTTTTCCCCTTTTTTTCAGAAATAATTATTTTTTTTTGATTTAGTTTTAAATTGACTAAATCTAAATCCAATAATTGATTAGGAGTTATACCGGTAGAGTATAATAATAGTAAAAATATCTTATCTTGTTTTTTCTCCCAATCATCTTTTTTATAAAGGATCCAACTATCCTCTTTAGAAAAATCAATATTAAGTTCACCTTTAATAATTTGTTCTTTAGTATATACAAGAACTTTATGTATAAATAGTTTAATAGTTCCTATTTCAATTATTGATTCTTCAAATAAAGTTTTATTATCTAGATCTAAATATTTGATAAACTGATGAAACTGCAAAAGGTCTGTCCTATATGCATCAACAGTGTGACTAGAATAGTTCTTCTCTCTTTTTAAATAATCGAGAAATTCTTTCACATATTTTTCTAGATGATCAGACAATTTCTGGCTCTAAAGAATTGATAACGTTACCAATATCATTTGGCATAGGAGCGAGGTAAACCTTCCGTTTTCCTGTCACTGGATGATCGAATTCAAGAGTCATAGCATGTAGAGCCTGTCTAGAAAGAGATTGGGAAAGTTTTAAATATTTTTTCGCAATATGAGGAAGGAATTCTTTTGTTTTATTTTCTCCACCACCATAATTGTCATCAGAAAAAATAGGATGTCCTATAGATGAAAGATGGACTCTTAATTGGTGAGTACGACCGGTTCTTGGCGATAATTCAACCAATGCGATATGTTCAAATTGTTCTATTAAACGATATGATGTTTCTGATGAACGTCCTTTTTTTCCAATGCTAAACAATGTTCGATCTTTCGAATGACGAATTATTGGGTAATCAATTATTCCTTTTGGTTTCATTAGAATTCCCCAAACAAGAGCTATATAAGTTTTTTTAACAGTTCTTAAAGAAAATTGTTTTGACAAATTTGAATGACTTAAATCATTTTTTGCTATTACCATTATTCCAGAAGTATCCTTATCTAAACGATGAACAATACCTGGACGGAATGAATTAGAAAAAGCAACATTAGTAAAATGATAAATAAGACCATTTACTAGGGTTCCATTTGGATTTCCAGCTCCAGGATGTACAACCAACCCAGCAGGCTTATTTAATAAAATAATATCTTTGTCCTCATATAGTATATCTAAAGGAATTAATTGAGGTTCTAATTCAACAGGTTCTATATCTGGAATACTAATTTCAATAATTTCCCCTCCCTCAAGGATAAAGCTTGGCTTAACTTGCCTACCATCTACAAGAATATCCTTGGATAAAATCAAATATTTTATTTTTGACCTAGATAAAATTTCAATCTCATCAGCTAAATATTTATCTATACGAATTTTTGATAGTTCAGCACATAAGCTAAGGGTTTTCATTGATCGTCTGATCTTTATCTTGTTGAAAATAAGAGGCATAAATGAAAAAACCCATTCCTACTGTAACGCATGAATCCGCAATGTTAAACACAGGATAAGAATATTGTCCAAAGGAAAAATGAAAAAAGTCAACTACTCTTCCAAACATATAGCGATCAAGAAGATTTCCTAGAGCACCACCTAGGATAAGGGATAAACCTAATTGGTTAATAAAAGTAGTATCCTTTGATTTCCATAAGTACCATGCAACAAAAACAGTAGCTATAGACGCAAGTATTGTAAAAATAATAGGACCTCCATGGAAATTTATTCCGAATGCAATTCCAGGATTCTCAACATAAGTTAATTTAAAAAAATTCCCGAGGATTGGAATTGAATCATAAAGATCCATAGTACTTCGTATGATTGCTTTAGTAAGCTGATCAATGAATACAGACAAAACAGTATAAAAAATTGGATTCAAATAATAATTAATTTTTTTGGCTTTTGCAGTTTACGCACTGGGTAGTATTAGGAACTTCTTTTAACCTTTCATGAGGGATTAATTCTTCACAACCCTTACAAATTCCAAAAGTACCATCTTTAATTCTATCTAATGCTTCATCTAGATGTCTTATAAAATTGCTTCCACGAGTATACCACAAAAATGACTTTTCCCTTTCATGTGAATCTGTACCAACATCTGCCATATGGTAAGCATAATTTGAATCTGTAGCAGTACTATCAATGTTTCCACTATCATTGATAGAATTTTCTTTAATGGCATCAGAATCATCTATTGCCTTATTGCGCATATTTAAAACGATTTTCTCGTATTCAGCAAGTTGCTTTTTTGTTAATTTCTTTTTTGCTGTCATTCTATCTCCATTAATTAAACTTTAACACGTGAAATTCCAAATACAATTCTTTTTTTCCCAACTGAAATTTCCTTGGTCAGTTCCCCACTAATTTCACTGAAATCCAACTCTACAGCTAGAACTTCAGATCTAAAATAATCTTCATATTTACTAATTATAGCAGACATATCTTTCTCAGCTTGACAAAAAACTTTAATCCTATCTTCAACATTAAAGTCAGCTTCTTTCCTCATATTTTGTAAAGAACGAATAATTTCTCTTATGTAACCTTCATGAATTAAATCTTCAGTAAGTTCAGTAGTCACACTAACAATTAAATCGCCTTGTGATACTGAGGATCTACCTTTAACTGATTCTTGATTTACAATAAAATCTTCTTTCACTAATTCATAGTTTTTCCCATTACAAGAAAGAGTTATTGAATTAGAGGATTTAATTTTTTCTGCAAATTCTTTATAAGAATAATTTTGTATTATTGAAGCCATATACTTTACTTGATCAGAAAATTTTTCGCCTAAAGTAGAATAATTTGGTTTTAATTCCCTCCTAAGCAAATCACTATATGATGAAACTCTTTCAATCTCCTTAACATTTAATTCATCCAAAATTTGATCTTTATTCAAAAGGATTGCTTCAGCTACAGCTGAATCTTCAGTAAAAAAGAGAAGTTTTTTTAACGGCTGTCGAATCTTCAAAGATGCTTTATTCCTAGCATGTCTTCCCATTTCAACAGTCTTGACTACAGTATCCATTTCTTTAATCAATCTTTCATCAATATTATTAGCCACTACCTTAGGAAAACTATTTAAATGAATACTCTCAGGTTCGTTAGGCTCAAGACCACGAACAAGGTTTTGATAAATGTCCTCAGTTGCAAATGGGATAACTGGTGAAAGGATTAATATAAGTTTTTTTAGAACATTGTAAAGTGTGAAATATGCGGCATTCTTATCTTCATCATTTTCACTTTTCCAATATCTTCTACGATTACGTCTAACATACCAATTTGATAGATCATCTAAAAATCTATCAATATTTTTCATGAAACGATCTACTCTAAAATTGTCGTAAGATTCTGTTGCTAAAACAACAAGTTTATCCATTTTTGCAATAATCCAACGGTCAAGCTGAGTAAAATGATCTTTTTTTACATTAATTAATGGGTCAAATTCATCAAGTCGAGCATATGTAACAAAAAAGGAATAAACGTTCCAAATAGTAATTAATCTCTTACGGATTTCTTTAGCTTTTTCATATCCAAATAAAAGATTTTGCTCAGGATTTTGGGTTGAATACATCCATCTCATAACATCAACACCCATTTTGTCTGCAGCTTCATTAAATTCAATAGAATTACCCCAACTTTTATGCATTTCGCGACCATCTTCAGCCATTAGAGTCGCATAACCAAAATTAGTTTTAAATGAAGGACTTTTATCAATAATCGTCCCCATCACAAGCATACTATAAAACCAATTTCGAAACTGTCCGGGAAAACTCTCACTAATCCAATCTGCAGGGTACCATTTCTCCCAGTAACTAGGATCTTGTCTATATCTAAGGGTACTGAAAGTTACTATTCCAGCATCTAACCAAGGATTCCCAACATCGGGAACCCTAGTCATTACCTTACCACATTTTTCACAGCTAATTTTAATACTATCGATCCAAGGTCGATGAGGAGTCCTTCCATCAAAAAATTCATGACCTGATACAGATCGTTTTTTTAATTCCTTGTCATCGCCGATTACGGTCCAATTTTCGCAAGAATCGCATTCCCAAATAGGCAAGGCCAAACCCCAATAACGTTTTTTTGAAATCATCCAATCATGCATATTATTAAGCCAATCAAGTTCTCTCTCAAGTCCAAAGCTTGGTATCCAATTTATTTGACGAGTAATGTCCATCAAACGTGGACGGAGTTCCTCCATACTGATATACCATTCGTCAACTAACCTAAAAACAAGCTCAGTCTTACATCTCCAACATGTCGGATATCTATGAGTATAATTTTCAATACTGAAAAGAAGCTCCTTATCCTTAAGATTTTGGAAAATAGGTTTTGTAACTTCTGAAACTGATAGTCCAGTTAACCAATCAAATCCATCAATAAATTTTCCTTCCTCATCAAGAGGTGCAATAACTGGAAGATTAAATTCCTTTCCTAAATTAAAATCTTCTGATCCTGCACCAGGTGCAATATGAACGATACCAGTACCTTCATCTTCACTTACATCATCCCAAGGAATTACTCTGTGAGATTTTATAGAACTAACATTAATATTTTTCATTATTCCATCAAATTCTGTCCATCCACCAGATTTCTTCTGAGCTATTAATTCATCAAAAGGACCAGTATACTCCCAATCAATCATTTCAGAACCTTTAAATTCTTCCTCAATCGTAAATTTAGATTTAATAACTTTCGTTCGATTTTTGGATAGGATAAGAAGCTCATCTGTATCCGTTAAGCGAATTTTTACATATTTTAGATTAGGACCTACAGCAGCTACAACATTACTTGTGAGAGTCCAAGGTGTTGTGGTCCATATTAGTAATGATTCACCTCTGCGATTCTTCACAGGAAATTTAACATAAACGCTTCTATGGGTAATTTCTTCGTAACCGTCAGTTACTATTTCATGTTGGCTTATTCCAGTTGAACAACGAGGACACCACGGCATAGTGTCAGCCCCTCTATATAACCAACCATTTTTATAACAATTCTTTATCGCTCTCCATATCATATAATTATTTTCATTAGAAAAAGTAAAATAACTTCCTCCAATTTCAGGCATACCAAGACGTCCAACTATTCCTTCAACTGAATCAGTAATAGGACCATTTTTACCTTGAATAGTGATTCTTTTTTGAGGATTTTTTGCAATTAGACCTTCTAATTTTTTTAACTGATCAAGGTTATTCCAATCCATCCAATATCCAAGACGCATTGACTGTTGAGTTTGAATGCGAGAATAACGTAAAACTCTTTCCTTACATTTATTTACAAATGTATCTATTCCATATTCTTCAATATCTTTTTTACTTTTAAATCCCATTTCTTTTTCAACTTCTACTTCTACCCATAAACCTTGGCAGTCAAAGCCATTTTGAAAACGCAAATCATAACCTCGCATAGATTTATATCGAAGGAAAAGATCCTTATAAGTTCGCCCCCAAGCATGATGAACTCCCATGGGATTATTAGCAGTGATTGGACCATCAATAAAAGACCATTTTTTGTTTCCTTTATTCAAAAGAGTCCTTTTTTTGAAAATATCAGCATCTTTCCAGAACTTTAATATTTCATGTTCTAACTGCACAAAATCGACTCTAGGATTAACTTTATTTAACATGGCCAACTTTATTAGATAAAATTTGTAAAGTCATGCTAAACATTAAATTCAGGCAAAAAAACAACTCCAACAGAAAGAAAACAGGAAGATTCCTTTTTTCATAATTATAACTACCTAGACCAACTAAATAAGGGGGACTTAAATAATGAAAATTAACTTGTAACATTAGAAAATAAATAATTCTGAAGGTAAAAAATGGTTTTCTCGCTCATTTTACACTAAATGACTACTTTTCATTTTGAAAACTTAACTTTATAACCATCTAAATCAAAATAATTCAATCTAATTTTGTGTATATAATTGAAATAAAACAATTCTAATTAGCTCATTGAAATGATAAAGAGAATTGAAAAGAATTAAACTAAATTATTTTTCCAATGGCAAGAAGATAGAACTTCCTCTCCGTTTGATAAGCAAAAGAATAGAATCTTTAACATCTAACTTTGAAATAACATTCCTAAACTCACGAGCCGAATTAATATCATTATCTCCTATACGCTTTATTATATCACCAGGTTGGATTCCAGAGCGGGACGCAACACTTGATGCCTCAACTTCAACTACAACAACACCAACCTCATCTTTATTTAACCTGAATTGACGTAACATTGCTGTATCGAGATCTTCTACGCGCATTCCTAAAGAATATGAAGGTGATGGTTTTGAAGCAAAAATTACATCCTCTTCTGGCAATTCGACAAGATCCACTCTTAATGTTCTTTTTCTCCCATTTCTGATGATTCCAACTGGCTCTTTTGTTTCAGGCTGGGAAGAAGAAACTAGATTTTTTAAATGGGATGAATCTCGAACTTTAGTTCCAGAAAATTCTATAATTACATCTTCAACCTTGAATCCTGCTTTTTCTGCAGGACTATCATCAACAATTTCAGTAACCACAGCACCACTTCTATCTGGAAGATCAAGGGCTTTAGCTATTCCATCATTAACATCTTGAATAAAAACTCCCAGCCAAGCTCTAATAACTCGTCCTTCAGATATAAGATCATTCATTATATTCTTGGCTAGATTAGATGGAATAGCAAATCCTACACCTGCATTACTACGCATATATCCACCAGTAGCAATAGCTGTATTTATTCCAACAAGTTCTCCATCTAGATTCACTAGAGCACCGCCACTATTACCTGGGTTAATAGCGGCATCGGTTTGAATAAAATCTTGGTAATCGACACCTCCTATAACGCTACTTCGACCTTTTGCACTTACGATACCTGCCGTTACTGTATGGCTAAGGTTTGCAGAAAATGGGCTGCCAATTGCTAAGACCCATTCACCCACATCAAGATTATCAGAATCTCCTAAGCCAACAGAAGATAAATTGTCCGCTTCAATTTTGAGAACTGCAATATCGCTTTTTGGGTCTGATCCTATAATCTCCGCTTCAAATTCTCGCTCATCAATTAAAATAATTGAAATTTCATCTGCATCCTGAATAACGTGATTATTTGTAATAATAAATCCATTAAAAGCATCAACAATTACTCCAGAACCAAGAGCCTGACTTCGTCTTTCACGTTCAGGTGCGTAATAACGAAAATATTCATCACCAAAAAATTCTTCGAAAGGATTTCTAAATTGTTCTTTTTGAACTCTTTCACTTGTTATAGTTACTACTGCAGGATTGACATTTTTAGCAACTTCAGAAAAAGTTTGACTAAAAAATTTAGCAGATTGTGAATGAAGATTAACACTCAGAAATAGAAAAATTAATAATTTTATTTTGCTCATCATTTATCATTATACCTTTCAATAGTATTATTTATTTAAATTGCTAAAATAAAAAAAGTTTCATTGATTTACTTTATATAGATAATTTTTTTTTCTAAAATTCTCGAACCTATTGATGAAAAAATTCTCGCTTTAATAATATAAATACCTGAAGTAATATCTTTGGGTTGAACCTTAAAGTTATAATATCCTTTATCAATTGTTTCATCTAAAATCGTATCAACATTGCGGCCCAACAAATCAAATAAAGAAATATTTACGAAACTATTTGTTGAAAGGTTAAATGAAAGGTTTAAATAACTATTAAATGGATTTGGAGAAACCATAAGATTCTCAATTTTTTTGTTTTCTTTATTTAAATTTGCTACTGTCAATGGCATTTGAACTTTGATAATTTCCAATCCACCATTTAATGAACCTAATATCATTTCAATTGTTCCATTTTTTTTTAAATCGACTAAAGATGGAACAATATTTGAACCAGCATAAGGCATATTATCAAATTCTTTAAAATCCCAAATTCCCTCATTCTTAAAAGCTAGAAATAGCTTTCCCCCTTCTGTTCCAATTACTATTTCTTTTCTTCCGTCCCTATTAATATCAAATATTGTCGGCGCTGTTTTTCGACCAATTTGTTCTCCTTTAAATAGATCATCAGATACTAGATTAAATTCAGGAGAGTTAAAACTTCCTACATTTTCCCAATAAAAAATATTTCCTTCCCTACTTCCTACTAATAAATCAATATCTCCATCTTGATCTAGATCATCTAGAGCCGGATGAGAAAGACCACCTACATCTACTCCTAAAAATTCACCTTTATACTCAAAAATAGGAGATGAAGGACTTCCGTAATTCGTATACTTATATAATTTCCCATTCCAATCACCAATGATTGCATCTAAATCTCCATCTTGATCTAGATCGGCAAAAGCCGGTGTTAGATTATTACCTGTTAATTCAGGAAAAAAGGTGGAATCCTCCAATACAAGTATAGTTGAATCAGATCCACCAGAATTCCTAAAAAAGAATACGGTTCCTCTTAATCCCGCTAATCTTTCATTAAATTCATTTCCAATAAATAAATCTTCATCACCATCTGCATCTATATCAGCAAAGGCTGGTGCACTATATGACCCCAAGTCAAGCCCTCTTAAAAACCTATTAGTTTTATATTGAAATTTTGATGATTTTGCATTTCCAACATTCTCAAAATAAAGGAAGTTATTTGTCAACTCAGTTCCAAAAACACCTGATTGAACAGTAACGAATAATTCACTATCCCCATCTTGATCTAGATCAGCAAATCTCGCAACATTAAAACCTGTAGTTTGAATTGGATCAATCAAAGGATATTGAAAAGTCATAAGTGTGTCACGAATGTCAGGATTTTCTGCAGTTCCAATATTTTCAAGAAAAAATAAGCTGGGTTGAAAAATATCTCCCCAGAAAAGATCTTGGTCACCGTCAGAATCAACATCAAAAAATTCTATTGCATTAGCACCGTGCCTATTACCTCTGGCTGGAGTCCATACAATCATAATATTCTCAAATGTATTTGTTTCAAAGCGAAATAATGGAAGATTATCCCTAAGTCCAAGATTTTTGTATTGGGTAACTGTTCCAGCTATAGTGCCAAAAAATAAATCCTCTAATCCATCATTATCTAAATCTGAAAAAGTAGGAAATACTAATGAATTAATTGTCAATGGTTTGCCTTGAAAATCGAGAAGTTTATCCGTTCTGAAATTGAGTTTTCCATTAATATTTTCGTAAACAAAAAGAGGGAATGCACCCCCATCAGAGGGATAAATGCTAGCATGTATAAGATCTTGATCCCCATCAGAATCATAGTCTACAAATCTATACCATAATCCAATTATTAGATCGTTGAAAGTTCTAGTCCTAAGTAGAAATAATTCAGGATTAGAAATATCTTGTTCATAGTATTTGATATTGAAATCCGAGTCAGATATAAAAAGGTCTAACAAATTATCATTATCCCAATAAATAAACTGAACCAAGGGACGATTAAAACCCCTAGAGAATGGGTTAGAGAGTGTATCATTATTAATTATAATTGAAGTATTGTTTCTAGGAACAATCACTTCTTGTCCTGATAAAATTTGAAAAAAAAGGAGAATGATGATTTTGACAATTAATTTCAATTTAAGCTTCTAACTGGGATCTCGACACTTAATGAATCGCCATTAAAAATTTTTAGATTTTTTTCCTCACTATTTAAACCAAATTCTCGAATAAAAAATGGGGGCAATGGTCTAAACCTTAATCGAACCTTGATAAAAATATTCTCAATATTTTCAGGGACATCAAATTCAAAGTCTGCTGTAATTGAACTCTGCACAGGAATAGTAGTATCAGTCTTCTTTACCATACGTTCTACTGAAACATGTCTCAGTCCTGAATCTCCAATAACATCATATAGAACTGTGCGAAAAATGGTGAGATCAGGATCTTCTTTTCCCTCAGGATCAATATAAAAATCATAGAGATCACCATTAGGATCCAAATGACCACTCTTATAAATAGTATCTGAATCAGACAAAATATTAATCTCTAACCAAATTTGTCTCGAAAAGGTAGTCCCAGTCGGTAAGTTATGACCTGATTTATTGGTTACAATTACACCTAAATTGAACTTTTGGCCTGGTAAAAGATAGTCAGGGAATATTGTAGAAAAGTTTATTTCAGCTGCTGATTTTAACAAAGAATTTATAGATGCTAATTGAGCTTCTTCCTCTGGGAAAGGTGTCAATGCATGGTCCAAACCTATAAAATTATGTCTATGCAGATTTTTTCTATAAGGTGCATTTGGGAAGAGTTTTTTATCTACTGCATACCCTGAGTAGTTCTCCATATGGCATGATTGACATTCAACGCCCATTGCTTCAAATGAAGTTTGAGACCATTCCTTGAAAGTCATTTCAGCTTCTTTTCCTGAAATTGTCAAATTATGACATCCTCTACAGTATTCTGATTTATCATAATCTGGATGAAATTCAGATTCATGAAAATTATTTGGCAATGGATCTTTTATAGAACCATATTGAATCTCACCTGGATTTAAAAAGAATTGTATTCCTTCATTCATTTCATCAGAAAAATCAACATTTGTTGAAGGTGACAGATGAGTAGTGGAATGGCAAAATGAACAGCTAACCCCTTCTCTAGCCTGCTGAGAAAGACCCTCTTTTTGAGATATATCAAATTCGGAAGGGTTATCAATTTCACTTGTAAGAAATCCAATTGGGCTATGACACATAATACAAAACTGTCCAAGCTCTTTACCTTTCGATTTAAAATGTGCTTGCTCTTTGCTATGCTGTTTAAACCAAACTGGATCCGTGAAGGCATATGCATGCATTGAACCTGTCCATTCTTTATAATGAGTAGGGTGGCAAGATTGGCATTCAGTGGCTGGTTCAAAATCAGATACAGTAAATGATTGTTGAATTGGGAAATCCCTGGAATCAAATTTGACTAAATCTTGATTATGTTCGCATCCAAATATTAATAAAATACATGAGTAAAATAAAATAGAATTCCAACTCACAATATTCTTCTAATTTTTTTCGTAAATAGCAATACCAGTAGGCATTGACATCTGTGTATCGAAATTAATGATATCCAAAATTTTCATAGATTTTGTATCAACAACTAATACGCGATTTCCTCCTGCAGCACTAACAATAAGTTCACTTTCATCAGGTATAAGTGCACAACCATGAGGCATTTGTAATAAACTATCAGAAACCTCCTCAATACTTTCAGTTTCAAGATTTATCTTACTAACACTCTGTCCCCCTCGATTAGTTGTAAATAAACTTTTATTATCATTGCTCAGAGCAATATGCCAAGGCTGTTTATTAAGGAAAAATTTTGTAATTATTTCACCACTAGATGTATCAAAGATTCGCACCTCATTACTTCCAGAACAAGTAATGAAAAGTTTAGAATCTTTTTTGTTCAATTCTAATTCTAACGCGTTATAAATCATATCGTTAATATTATAACTATCAGGTACATCTAATCCGATCTTGAAATTTCTTGGTTGATAACCCTCTTCTCTTAAGCGAGAAATTTCAATTTCAAAAAAATGGGATGCCTCATTGCTAGCCACCCATAGTTTCTTACCGTCTGAACTCAATGCTATGCCATGAGGCGAACTTGCACCTACATCAATTTTACCAATAGCCTTCATATTAGAAGCATCAATTATATCTATAATTGTTGCATTCGATCCAACCATACCCATAGAAGGCATAGGCATAAAACGAGAAATATATAGTATTTGGTTTGGTTCATCTAAAGCCATAAGAGCTGGCATATTCCCTATACGAACTGAATCAATAAATTCATCTCTTTCTAAATCAAATTTCAATATATAACCAGATGAAATAAGGGTTACGTACCAATAACCATTTGATTTATCAATAACTACATAATGAGGTCTATCTCCTGTATCAATAAAATCAACATCTATTGTTTTAATTACCTTTCTTGCTCTAACATCGATCACTGCAACTTTATCAACACCTTGTAATGTAATATAAGCTTTAACTAGTGAATTATTATTGTTGGGAATAGTACAGCCAAAAATCAGGAGAGTAATAATTATTGAAAATCTATACTTTATAATTTTTCTTATCTGCATTTTTTGATAAAACTGCTTTATTTTGACAAATCACTCAATACAAAATAAAACATGTAAGAAATTGACAAATAGTTAAAAAATTATAATTATATCAAATCTTTTATATCTTCTTCAAAAACTGTAGAAGGTCGATACCCCACATACCTACGGTAAAGATTTAAATCTCTATCAATAATAAAAGTTGTTGGGATACCAGTAACATTACCATAAGTACTAACAATTTTACTATCTCCATATAAAACAGGATAGTTTATTCCATATTGATCAGCAAATTGTGGAACTACAGTAGGGCCATCATAATCAAGAGATATACCTAATACTACCACGTCTCCGTTATATTTTTTATATAAATCTATCAAGTCAGGAATTTCAAACTTACATGGGCCACACCAAGTAGCCCAAAAATTAATAATTATAATGTTTCCCTTATAGTCAGATAAAGAAACTTTATTGCCTTCAGTATCGGTCAAAGTGAAATCTGGGGCTTTTAATTTAGATGATTTTTCATTATTTGAATTAGATGAAGTTTGTAAAGTTTTGATAGATTTAGCTGATGAGTTTTCTTCAAAAACAATAATGCCAGCAATTAAGACACTTATCAAAACAAGGGCAACAGTAATTATTTTTTTAATATTCATTTATTCTATCGATCATATTTTTTAGACTACTAAGTTTAAGAATTAATAATAAAATTGTTTCAAACGAAAATTATTTATTGACTGTTGATAATTCCAATCCAAGTTCTTCAGCAATTCCTATTTCAACATCCATGAAAATGTTAGGCCTAGGGTTATCTCCATCTGGTCTACTATAGTAAGGATTACGCTTTCGAGGAGTATATGCGTCACCAATTTTTTCTACTATATCCATACCATCAATAACTTCACCAAAAATCGTGTATTTTCCATCTAGAGTTGGGAGTCTATCTAAACAGATAAAGAATTGACTTCCTGCGGAATCATTTTCTTTAGCACGAGCCATTGATAGCGTTCCTTTTTTATGTTTCATATCATTAAACTCTGCTGGAATTGTCCATGTGTCAGGTATATCTTTTTCTCCTATACCAAAATATTTTCCTGCTCTCCCACCCTGCCCATCATTAAAACTGTCTCCATCTTTTGAATTCGGATCCCCACCTTGTATGACAAAATCTTTTATAACCCTGTGAAAAGAAGTTCCATTATATAAACCTTCTCTTGCTAATATTTTAAAACTTTCAACATGCTTTGGGGCAATCTCAGGAAAAAAACGAAGAAAAATCTTACCTTTCTCAGTAATAATTACAGCATATTCCTCCGGATTTTCATTGCATGAAATCACCAACATAAAATATGTAAATAAAATAGAAGTAAATATTAATTTTCTTTTTATCATTTTCCTGTTCTACCTCTTGATGTTAATGGTTCATTCTTTTTACATAAAGGACAGTTTTCAGGTTTCCATGTTATAGCCGGAAATCTCATTAGAGATTTAGTATTTGGACCAAAATCAATTCCATTTTCTGTACGATCTGCAATACAAACTACCGAAGCAACCTCAGCATGATAATATTTTACAATTTCAAGTAATTCCTCTACTGATCCTCCAGTAGTAATTATATCTTCTACAATAAGAACTTTTTCTCCTTGATTAAGCTTGAAACCACGACGTAATTTTAATTCTCCATCTACTCTTTCAGCAAAAACATTCCTCGTTTTTAAGGCCTTTGCGGCTCCATAGCTAATTAAAATACCACCAATAGCAGCACCAAAAACAACATCTATTTCTATTCTTTTTATTACTTTAGCAATTTCCTCTCCAATTTTATCTACCATCTCAGGATTTTCAAGGAGTCGGAATTTTTCAAGGTAAATATTGCTATGACGTCCAGAGGTGAGTATAAAATGCCCTTTTAATATGGCACCATATTCTTCCATTATTGATCTTAATTCCATAACTTAAATTCCCGCAGAATTATTTAGAACTAAATTTATCTTTGATTTATAATCCATAGCCGCTAGAGAAGGATCCGATGCATAGAGGATACCTCTGGAAACATTTATCAATGCAATGCCATCAGTATTGCCAGCGGATACACTTCCTTCAAGATCCCCTCCTTGTGCTCCAATTCCTGGAATCAAAAAAGGAAGGTCACCAGCTTCAAGACGAATATCAGCTATTTGATCTGTTTTGGTTGCTCCTACGACCAATCCACAGTTATTATTTTCATTAAGGTCTTTAATCATTGAAATTACTTTTTTATATATGGCTATTCCAGAACCTTTTGAAAGTTGAATATCTCTAGAGCCTGGATTTGAAGTTAAACACAAAACAAAAGCTCCTCTATCAGACCGATCTAAAAATGGTTCAATTGAATCTTGACCCATATATGGAGATAAAGTAACAGCATCGAATCCAAAATGATCAAACATTGAAGATGCATATTTTTGACCAGTATTACCAATATCACCTCGTTTACCATCCCCTATTACTAAACGGCGACCATTAATAACCTCCAATGTTTCCTCAAGCCATGAGAATCCTTTAGATCCATAATATTCATAAAAAGCTAGATTTATTTTAAACGCACAAACATGATCAATTGTTGATTCAATTATTGACCGAGTAAATGTTTTTAATTCAACCAAAGATGGTATTGAATCACCCAAAATACGATTTGCATCAATATCAAGACCTACACAGAGTCTAGAATTGAAGTTTGAGGTCGCTTCCTTTAATATATCATTGAATAATTTCAATGTATTAACTTACACCAATGTTACAACGCTAAGCAACGACAGTTCTAAATGCAAAAAAATTTTCATTTCAAAAAAGTCCTATCTTTTAAATAATTAAAATTGAATCATTTTTCAAAAAAACCATCTAAACAACTTTCATTAAAAATAAATAAACAAACCAATTCAAGAATTATAGCCTCTTCATCTCTAAATTTTCAAATTGAAATAATAGAGCATATTGGAGAAAAAGATATTGCGCAACTTATTATGATTTCACATCATCTAGTTGAGGAGTTTACAGAAGATGCTAGATTAACAGAAACAAGTATCAAAAAATATTTTAATTATCCTCATACCCTACCGTTTGTTGCAAGAAAGAATAAAGTTATTATAGGCTATATAATCGGAGTTCCACTTGAATATTTTATAAATGACCCTTCTTTTCAATGTGATAGTAACTTAGGGGGAAAAAATACGCTATATACATATGCTTTTGTTGTCCTTAAAAAATATAAAGGTAATGGATATGCTAAAGCACTCAAAAGAGTCTATATAAATTGGGCAAAAAAAAAACAATTTAAATTTGTAACTGGACATGTTCGTGAAGGAGTTTCACAAAGATTTAGTGGATCTGTAGAAGTTTTGCAGCGATTTAATAATTGGCATGGTACTAACCAAAAATTTGAATATTATAGACGACCTCTTTTATCAAAAAATAGGCTAGAAAAACACCTTCAAAACCCACCTTTTGTTGAAAAAGATTAAACTTAACACTCTAGAATTCTCTTTTAAGAAAAAGCTTGACACCCAAAAGAATTAATAGTTAAAGTTAGACTAGTTATTACATGGAAGAATGTTAGAAGTGAATAGAAGAATAAAAATAGTTTCATTATGTGGAATTACTAAAGTGATTGGCCAATCACTGATCGGTTCCTCTATTCTCAACCTTCTTCTGGTGATTATTCTTATTGGGCTTCCGTCCTAAGTAGCCTAGCCAACAGAATAAAAGGCCCAGGTGAAAGGACGGCGGAGGCAAACTCCACTACTTACCTTTCCAACCTGATCTTAAATTTGTTGGTTACATAGCTCGACGGTATGGTCAATTTGGCATCAAATGGAATGAATTGTCATGAGATCTGATAAAATAAAACTTGGGTTTGAACACGCACCTCATAGGAGCTTATTACGTGCTACTGGTGTTATTCAAGAAGAAAAAGATTTTCAAAAACCTTTCATAGGTATTGCAAATTCTTATATTGATCTAATTCCAGGTCATGTCCATCTACAAGACTTAGGTAAGTCAGCAAAAGAATCGGTTCGGGCAGCAGGTGGAGTTCCTTTTGAATTTAATACCATCGGAGTAGATGACGGTATTGCAATGGGTCATATTGGAATGCGATTCTCTTTGCCAAGTCGTGAACTAATTGCTGATAGTGTTGAAACTGTAGTAGAAGCTCATCGCTTAGATGGTATTGTTTGCATTGCCAATTGTGATAAAATTGTTCCTGGAATGCTTATGGCTATGGTTCGATTAAATATCCCAGCAATTTTCGTGTCTGGAGGACCAATGAAAGCCGGTCGAATTGAAACTGGTGAGAGAGTCGATTTGGTTTCTGTCTTTGAAGGCGTAGGGAAACATCAGGCTGGATCTATTAATGACGATGAGCTCAAAAAACTTGAAATTTTAAGTTGCCCTACATGTGGCTCTTGCTCTGGTATGTTTACCGCAAATTCCATGAACTGTTTAGCTGAAGCCTTGGGGCTTGCTCTTCCTGGGAATGGATCAATTTTAGCAATTGACAATCGACGTAAGGAATTGGTAAAACTTGCTGGTAAAAGAATCGTAAAACTAATTGAAGATGATCTGAAACCTAGAGATATTTTAAATCGTTCATCCCTTTTAAATGCTTTCAGTCTCGATATGACAATGGGCGGCAGTACAAATACTGTTCTCCATACTCTTGCTATTGCAAGAGAAGCTGAAATATTTTTTGACTTAAAAGAATTAAATGAATTAGCTGAAAGAGTTCCGTATTTGTGTAAAGTTAGTCCAGCGACCAAAGATGTTCATATGGAAGATGTTGATGAAGCTGGCGGTGTTTCAGCTATACTTAATGAACTATCTAAACTTGACGTTCTTGATCTTTCCAGACCAACTGTTACAGGATTCACGTTAGGAGAAAATATTGCAAGTGCTAAAGTATCTAATCAAAACGTAATCCGATCAATTAAAAACCCCTATTCCCCAACTGGAAGCCTTTCAGTTTTATTTGGTAATCTTGCACCAAATGGGTCTATAGTAAAAACAGCCGCGGTCGACCCCTCAGTAATGACTTTTACTGGAAATGCTCGCATTTATAATTCGCAAGACGATGCACTTAAGGGAATACTAGATGGTCAGATACAACCTGGTGACGTTGTAGTAATAAGATATGAAGGCCCTAAAGGTGGCCCTGGAATGCCTGAAATGCTTGCTCCGACAAGTACAATTATGGGGCTTGGACTTGGTGATAAAGTTGCTCTAATTACCGATGGACGTTTTTCTGGCGCAACTCGTGGAGCGTGCGTAGGCCATATCTCTCCTGAAGCTGCAGAAGGTGGTCCAATAGGTGCCTTAATAGATGGCGATTCAATTACCATAGATATTCCAAATAAATCCATTTCTGTTGATCTTTCTGATTCTGAATTATCAGCTAGATTAGAAAAGTTGCCCAAATTTAAGCCTCGCATAGAGAATGGGTATTTAGGCCGTTATTCGGCATTAGTGACTTCGGCTAATACAGGTGCCGTATTGAAAACAGGTAAGGAAATCAAATTATGAAAGCAAAAAGAGAGCTAACTGGTGCAGAAATTATATGGGAAAGTCTGATTGAGGAAGGTGTAGATGTTGTCTTTGGTTACCCAGGTGGAGCAATTTTACCTGCTTATGATGCCCTTACCAAATATGAGGGAAAGATCCATCATGTATTAGTTCGGCATGAACAAGGTGCTACACATATGGCAGATGGTTATTCAAGAGCTAGCGGTAAAGTTGGAGTTGCAATGGCGACTTCTGGTCCAGGAGCAACTAATATGGTTACGGGTCTTGCAACAGCTATGTTGGACTCTTCACCCATTATATGTATAACGGGACAGGTACCTAAATCAGTAATAGGAACCGACGCTTTTCAGGAAGTTGATGTTACTGGTATCACTCTTCCTATCACAAAGCACAATTATCTTGTAACTGACGTCGATGAACTTTCTAAAACTATTTTTGATGCTTTTGAGATTGCTAGAACAGGGCGCCCAGGTCCAGTAGTAATTGATATTACAAAAGATGTTCAAAACGCAAAGACTATTTATAATTATCCTAAAGCTGCTTCACGGACTGTAAGTATTAATATGCCAAATTATGAAAACATTGATGGAGAATTATCAAAAGCAATAACATTAATTAATAGCTCAGAAAAGCCTGTCATTTTAGCTGGACATGGAATTCTACTTTCTGAAGCAACTTCCCAAGTAAAAAAACTAGCTGAAAGTGGTGTAATTCCCGTCTCTACAACATTACTTGGAATTGGTAGCTTTCCTAGTAATCACCCTTTAAATATGGGAATGATGGGAATGCATGGAAATGCTCATGCCAATAACGCGATTCAAGATGCTGATTTATTAATCGCTTGCGGAATGCGTTTTGATGATAGAGTAACAGGAAATTTGAAAACTTATTCACCAAACTCTAAAAAAATCCATATTGATATAGATAAAGCTGAATTAAATAAGAATGTAAATGTAGATGCAGCAATCCATGGTGATCTTTCTACTGTTCTTCTTAAAATAATTCCAGAAGTAATTAATAAAGACCGAAATAAATGGCTAAATGAAATTAAAAAATGGCAATCTGAAGTTGATGAAGTTGAGATATTAAACCAACAGTCTAATGTATTTATGGCAGCCCATGCTATTCGATCAATATGGGAGGGAACTAAAGGCAATGCTGTAATTGTTTCTGATGTTGGCCAACATCAGATGTTAGAGGCACAATACTATGCTCATAACGACCCTAGGACTCTCATAACTTCAGGAGGACTTGGGACAATGGGATTTGCCCTACCCGCTGCAATTGGTGCCAGTTTTAGTGTTAAAGGCAAAGAAATTTGGGTTGTTGTAGGTGATGGTGGAATTCAAATGACTCTTATGGAACTCGCCACCATAGTTCAAGAATCAGTTAATATTAATATTGCAATAATAAATAATGGTTATCTTGGAATGGTAAGACAATGGCAAGAGCTATTTTATGATGCACGCTATTCAGAGACGCCTATTTACAGTCCTGACTACGTCAAACTAGCTGAGGCATACCGCATCCAAGGTCATAGGGTTTTCAATGAAGATGAAGCTAGAAAAACAATACAAGAAGTTCGTTCATCAAAAAGTTGTGGTTTAATTGAATTTGTTGTAGACCAACATGATATGGTCTATCCCATGGTTCCAGCAGGGGCGAATCTTCATGAAATGATAAGAAGACCAAATAATGATATAGAGAAAAAATCAATAAAGGCAACTGAGGAAAACTAGTAATAATGAAACAGACATATGTCGTTATTGTTGAAGATACTCCTGGTGCACTTAATCGTATAGTAAACCAGTTTCGTAGAAGAAACATTAATATTCAAAGTTTAGCTGTAGCTCCTTGTGAACAACAAAATATTAGCAGGGTAACAATTGTGGTAAATGATATCCCAGATGAGCGACAAGAAATTTATGCGCAAACCTTAAAAAATCTTGTTGATGTAATTGAAGTACAAAGTGTTTATGGAGATTCACATATTATTAGAGAAAATCTTTTAGTAAAGTTTTCTTTGTCATCTGGAAACGAAAAGAATATTAGACAGCTAGCTAAAAATAAGGGCGTGAGTATTTTAGAAGACAAAGGTTCCTCATTTATTATTGAAGCAATGGGAACATCTAAGGAAATAGATAATCTTCTATTTGACCTAGATAAATTTGAGAATGTTGAATTTGTACGGTCAGGAAGCGTTGCTATATCTCGTCATTAGAAAAAATGCAAGTTATGTTATGAATATAGTTTTAGATATTGTAATAAATTAATAGCTATTAATTATGGAGTAAAAATGGTAAATGTTTTTTATGAAAAAGATGCTGACCTGTCTCATTTAATAAATAAAAAAATTGCTGTTATTGGGTATGGAAGCCAAGGTCATGCACATGCTTTAAATTTGAAAGATAGTAATTTAAATGTACGTATTGGACTTCGGAATTCTAGTTCTTCAAAACCAAAAGCCGAAGATGAAGGATTTGAAGTAATGTCAGTATCTGATGTTGCTTCTTGGTCGGATGTTTTAATGATGCTTGTTCCAGATCAAAATCAAAAAACAGTTTATGAAAATGAAATCGCACCATATCTAAAGCCAGGAGACACTCTTGCATTTGCACACGGTTTTAACATTCATTATGATCAAATTAAACCCTTAGATTCTATAAATATTATGATGATAGCTCCCAAGAGTCCCGGTCATCTTGTTAGAAGATCATTCGTAAACAATAGTGGTGTCCCTTGCCTTATTGCTATTCACCAAGATCCCTCAGGTAATACTAAACATCTAGCATTGGCTTGGGCAAAAGGTATTGGATGTACACGTGCAGGTGCTATTCAAACTAATTTTAAAGATGAAACTGAAACGGATTTATTTGGTGAACAAGCTGTACTATGTGGAGGTTCGGCTGAACTTATAAAGGTTGGTTTTGAAACTCTTGTTGAAGCTGGTTATCCAGCTGAATTGGCATACTTTGAATGTCTCCATGAATTGAAACTAATTGTTGACCTTTATTACGAAGGTGGTTTGCAGAGAATGAATTATTCTGTTAGCGATACTGCGGAATATGGAGGGATGACAAGAGGTTCAAGAATTATAACGGAAGAAACAAGAAAAGAGATGAAGAAAATTCTTCTAGAAGTTCAAAATGGAACTTTTGCTGATGAATGGATTAAAGAAAACCTTGATGGCCAACCAGAGATGGAGAGACTCCGAGACAACACAAAAAAACACTTAATTGAAGAAGTTGGTTTGAAACTAAGAAAAATGATGACTTGGCTACCTGTTGGAAATAAATAAGAAAAAATATAATCTTGTGGTTTTGCCCGGTGATGGAGTTGGTCCAGAAGTAATGGATTCTGGCTTAAAAATTACTCATGAAATTGGTAGGCTTTTTGGTTTGACATTTAATCTTGAAACTAGACTTGTCGGAGGTTGTTCATATGATAAACATGGGGTGGCTATTACAAGCGAAACGATTGAAGCTTCTAAAAAATCAGATGCCGTTCTATTAGGTGCTGTTGGTGGTCCTAAATGGGACTCCCTTCCACACAATGAAAAACCAGAGACTGCTCTTCTCCGCCTTCGCGAAGATTTAGCTCTTTTCTCAAATCTTAGGCCAGCAACTGTGTTTCCCAAGCTTTTAAAGGAATCTCCTTTAAAAGATGAGATTATAAAAGAAGTTGATTTAATCATTGTTAGAGAGTTAACTGGTGGTATATACTTTGGTATACCAAAAGGATATAATGAAGAAAAAGGTTGGAATACACTTATCTATAAACGTGAAGAAATAGAACGTATTGCACATATAGCATTTCAACTCGCCGAAAAACGGCAAGGTGTTCTTACATCTGTCCATAAAGCAAATGTTTTAGACAGTTCCCATTTTTGGAAATTAATTGTTCATGAAATTCATTCTTCATCTTATTCACATATTAAACTTTCAGACATGTATATTGATAACGCAGCAATGCAACTCGTAAGCAACCCAAGTCAATTTGATGTTATCCTTACTCAAAACATGTTTGGAGATATACTAAGTGACATTGCAGCCACAATTTCAGGAAGCTTAGGAATGCTTCCATCAGCATCGTTAGGAAAAGAATATGCATTATATGAACCTGTACATGGTTCAGCTCCTGATATTGCAGGTAAAGATATAGCTAATCCTATTGGTATGATTGCTTCTATTGCAATGATGTTTAATTATTCATTTAATCAGCCTAAAGCTGGTGAACTAATTCAAAGATCTATAGAAGATGTTCTTTCTAGAGGCTATCGTACGATTGATATATCTCGACAAAATGAAAACACCTCAACAACCACTAAGATAACAAATGAAATCATTGAATCGATGAACCAATTATATGAAATAGATAATAAAAAAATGGAATTGAATTGAAAGGATGAATGGATGAGTGAAAAAATCATTATTTTTGACACTACACTCCGAGACGGTGAACAATCTCCAGGTGCATCACTAAACATCCATGAAAAAGTAGAAATTGCTCGTCAGTTAGAAAAACTGAATGTAGACATTATTGAAGCGGGATTCCCCATATCATCTTCAGTGCAATTTGAGGCAGTAGAAAGAGTAGCTGGAGAAGTAGGTATAACTGTTGCCAGCTTAGCACGAGCTATGGAAACCGATATCAAAGCAGCTTACGATGCAGTTAAAGGTGCTGAAAATTTTAGAATCCACACTTTCCTTGGAACTTCAGATGTTCATTTAAAAGGAAAGTTTGGAAATTCACGATATGGTACTTCTATAAAAGAAAAACGTGATAATATCTTAAGAATGGGTTGCGATGCGATAGCTTTTGCAAAAACATTTACTAATGATGTCGAATTTTCACCAGAAGATGCTGGTCGTACAGATATTTTCTTTCTTTGTGAAATTATTGAAGCTGCTATTGAAGCCGGTGCAACTACTATTAATATTCCTGACACAACTGGCTATACTATGCCACAAGAATTTGGAGAAAAAATATCCGAACTAAAAAAACGTGTTCCCAATATTGAGAAAGCAATAATCAGCGCTCACTGTCATGATGATCTTGGAGTTGCAGTTGCGAATTCACTGTCAGCACTTAGTAATGGTGCAAGACAGGTAGAGTGTACAATAAATGGTATTGGAGAACGTGCTGGGAATGCTTCTCTTGAAGAAATTGTGATGGCCTTAAAAGTGAGAGGTAAATATTGGGGGTTCCATACAGATATTCGATCTGAAGAAATTTATAATACTAGTATTATGGTCTCATCTTTTACCGGAATGATCGTTCAACCAAATAAAGCAATTATTGGAGAAAATGCTTTTGCTCATGAATCTGGGATCCATCAAGATGGAGTACTAAAAATGAAGGAAACGTACGAAATCATGACACCTGACTCTGTTGGTTTACCAGATAGTAAAATTGTATTAGGTCGACATTCTGGCAGGCACGGTCTTCAGGAAAGATTAAAGCAACTTGGTTATTCAATGTCAAACAAACAATTAGATCGTGTTTACAAGGATTTTGTACTCTTAGCTGATAAAAAAAAGGAAGTGTTTGATGATGATTTAAGAGTGTTAATGGGTGATGAAGCAAGAAAAATGGATGAACACTATCAATTGTTATATCTAAATGTAACTTTAGGCACAAGTGCGATTCCTACTGCCACTGTACAATTAAAAACTGATAATCGTCTTCTTGAAGAATCCGCTACAGGCGATGGTCCTGTGGATGCCTGCTTTAATGCAATTGATCGAGCTCTTGGTACTAAATCTCATATAGAATCCTATCAGGTACGTTCAATCACTGGAGGCAGGCAAGCTCAAGGTGAAGTCTTGGTAAGAGTTCGAAAAGGAGATTCTTCTTTTGTAGGAAAAGGATTTTCAACTGATATTATTGAAGCTAGTGCAAAAGCATATCTAAAAGCTCTTGAAGAACAATATATGATGACTGAAAAAAAAGGTTTTATTGAAATGGCCACTACTCCATAATAATGCCTAAAAAAACTTTATATGACAAACTTTGGGATAGCCATGTTGTTCATGAGAACGATGATGGTACTTCTTTAATTTACATAGATCGCCAGCTCCTTCATGAGGTAACATCTCCTCAAGCTTTTTCAGGGCTCAGAATGGCTTCAAAAAATGTTTGGAGAAAAACAGCGAATTTGGCTGTTGCTGATCATAATGTGCCAACAATTAGCAATCAACCATCTGACGCTTTTTCTGAATTACAAATAAAAACTCTTGATGAAAATTGCAAAGATTTTGGAATCACTAAATTTGATATGGATGATCCTCGCCAAGGCATAGTCCATGTAATTGGACCTGAACAAGGTGTCACTCTTCCAGGAATGACTATTGTTTGTGGAGATTCACATACCTCGACTCATGGAGCTTTCGGCACTCTTGCTTTTGGTATCGGAACATCTGAAGTAGAGCATGTACTTGCTACTCAATGCCTTGTACAGAAAAAAATGAAAAACATGCTCGTTTCAGTTAATGGAACACTTTCAAAAAATATAACAGCTAAAGATCTTATCCTTTTTATTATTGGAAAAATTGGAACTAATGGAGGAACAGGCCATGCTGTAGAATTTGGTGGTGAAGCTATTAAATCTCTTTCTATGGAAGGAAGAATGACTATTTGTAATATGGCAATTGAAGGAGGTGCTCGGGCTGGTCTAATAGCTGTAGATGATAAAACAATTGATTACATAAAAGGACGTCCCTTCGCTCCCTCGGGAAAAATATTGGCCATGGGAATAAATAACTGGGTAGAACTTTATAGCGATTCAGATGCCAACTTCGACACTGTTTTTAAGATTGAAGCTTCTGATATTGAGCCTCAGGTAACTTGGGGTACTTCACCTGAAATGGTGACCTCTATCGGAGACATAGTACCAGACCCAAATAAAGAAGAAAATCCAATAAAACGATCTAATATGAAAAGAGCATTAGATTATATGGGACTAAAACCTGGCACACCAATCTCTGAAATTTCACCTGAAAAAGTTTTTATAGGCTCATGTACTAATTCAAGGATCGAAGATTTAACAGAAGCCGCAAAAATTGTCGAAGGCCACAAAGTAGCTTCTTCTATTAAGCAAGCAATTGTTGTACCAGGATCTGGATTGGTAAAAAAAGAAGCCGAATCCTTGGGCTTAGATAATATTTTTATTAAAGCTGGATTTGAATGGAGAAATTCAGGATGCTCTATGTGTCTCGCAATGAATTCTGATAGACTTTCCCCAGGTGAAAGATGTGCTTCAACTTCGAACCGTAATTTTGAAGGTAGGCAGGGTCATTTAGGAAGGACACATCTTGTAAGTCCGGCAATGGCAGCAGCAGTAGCTATAACAGGGAAGTTTACTGATGTTCGATCTTTAAATATCAACTAAGTTATGAAAAAATTTATAACTCATAGTGGCATTGTAGCTCCTTTAGGGATGTCTAATGTTGATACAGATGCCATTATACCAAAACAATTTCTTAAATCAGTTGAACGTATTGGTTTCGGACAATTTTTATTTGATGCATGGAGATATCTTGATCAAGGAGAGCCAGGAATGGATTGTAGTAAACGACCCATTAATCCTGACTTTATATTAAATAAAGAAAGATTTAAAAATGCTACTATCCTTTTAACAATGGATAATTTCGGGTGTGGATCAAGTAGAGAACATGCACCTTGGGCTTTACTTGAATTTGGGTTTCAAGTTATTATAGCCCCAAGTTTTGCTGATATCTTTTACAACAATTGTTTTAAAAATGGTCTACTACCTATTATTCTTAGTAACAAAATAGTGGATGAACTCTTTGAAAGAGTTAAAAGAGAAAAAGGTTATACTTTAACTATTGATTTAAATAATCAAAAAATAATAGCTCCCTCAGACATAGAAATAAACTTTGACATTGATCCTTCTAGAAAAATGGCCCTGATTGAAGGACTTGATGAAATTGGTTTAACAATGAAACATGAAAAAAAAATTAAAGACTTTGAAAAGAAAAGACGTATTGATGCACCATGGTTATTTTCAGCATAAACAAATAATAAATAAAAGATAATTAGTGGCAATAATGAAAATTGAACTATTCGATACTACACTCCGAGATGGCACACAAGGTGAAGGTGTCAATCTTTCTGTTGAAGACAAATTGAGGATAGCCCATCTTCTTGATGATTTTGGAATCGACATCATTGAAGGAGGTTGGCCAGGTAGTAACCCTAGAGATAAATCATTCTTTACTAAAGCAAAAAAAGAAACTTTTGCAAATGCTAAATTATGCGCATTTGGATCAACAGCTCGTCGCATTAATTCTGTTAAAACAGATCCAAATTTGAATGCATTGTTACATGCTGATACTTCGGTTATTTCAATTTTTGGGAAAACATGGAGATTCCATTCAAGTATAGGTCTTGGATTAGAAGATTCTGAAAATGAATCATTAATTTATCAATCAGTGCAATTTTTAAAAGATAATGATAGAACTGTAATATTTGATGCTGAACATTTTTTTGATGGTTTCAAAGATGATCCGTCTTTTGCAATATCTATGTTAAAAGCTGCTGAGTCAGCTGGAGCAGATGTAATTGCATTATGTGATACTAATGGAGGTTCACTTACAACTGAAATATCTAATATTGTAAGCAAAGTAACCCAAGTAATAACGATACCAATAGGTATTCATACTCATAATGATGGAGGACTTGGAGTTGCCAATACTATTGCAGCTATTGAAAAAGGAGCATATCATGTTCAAGGAACAATAAACGGTGTTGGAGAGAGATGTGGTAATGCTAACCTGTGTTCAATTATTCCAAACCTTATTCTCAAGATGAACTTAGAAACGAATAAAAAGGTTGACCTTTCTCGATTAACATATATTTCTCATTATGTTGCTGAATTAATGAATTTAGTTCCAGACAATCGTGCTCCGTTTGTTGGGAAATCTGCATTTGCGCATAAAGGTGGTGTCCATGTAAGCGCCGTTATGAAAGATTCAAGCATGTATGAACATATTTCCCCTGAAAAAGTTGGCTCTGAACAAAGAGTTCTTGTTTCTGATTTATCTGGAAAAAGTAATATTCGTTATAAGATTGAAGAGCTAGATGATAATCTAATAGCTAATGAAAATCTTATAACTCAAGTTGTGAAAAGAGTAAAGTCATTAGAACATGAAGGATTCCAATTTGATGGTGCAGAAGCTTCTTTTGAATTACTCCTTCGAAAAGAAACTGGTGATTTTACACCTTTCTTTAAAATAGTTGACTCTAATGTTCACACTCGTTACGATGAATTGGGTACCACTATTTCAGATGCCGTCCTTAAAGCTTCTGTAAACGGCGAAACTGAACACACTGCTGCGGAAGGAGTTGGTCCAGTAGATGCATTAGATAATGCTCTGCGAAAAGCACTTAGTAGATTTTACCCAGAGATTCAAGAAGTAACTCTTTTAGATTACAAGGTCCGGGTATTAAATGAAAAACATGGAACTAAATCTAAGGTTCGGGTATTAATTGAATCAAGCGACAAAGAAGAAAGTTGGTCCACTGTCGGCGTTTCTGGGAATATTATTGAAGCAAGTTGGCAAGCTCTGAGTGATAGTCTAAATTATAAACTCTACAAAACAAAAAGAAAAAAAATCGATGTTGTTACTTAGTTTGGGAAACTATCTTTAATCACTTTGACCACAGGATATTTAAAATAAATCTCATTAATTTTTTCTATGATGAAAAACAATAGAATCAGCAGGTATAGAAAAAAAATCGATCGTTTGGATGATCAATTAGTCGATATAATTGTAGAACGGTTTGCATTAACATTACAGATTGGTGAATTAAAGGAAAAAAACAATCTACGTATAACTGATACAAGCCGTGAAGAAGAAATCTTAAACCGAATAACTGAACGGATAAATGGCCGATTAAATCCAAATGAAATTAAAGAAATTTTTCATCTTATCTTTCAAATTTCAAAAAAGCTTCAAAAAAAAAATAGCTTTGCAGTCGACACATCTCTATCTTAATATTTGCATTATGTTTCTTTCAATAAAAAATGGTTTTAGGAATGAGTTTTGGTATTACTATTCAAATACGGGGGTAGTGTAACACCTTTTATTAACTAATTTATGGTGAAAACATTAACCCCGATTGAAGAATCGGGGTTTTTTTTTCGTAATGATGGATAAAATTAAACTTACATTTGAAGAATTTGAATCCTTAGCTAAGGTACATAAAACTATACCTGTATATCAAAGGATTCTAGCAGATCTACTTACACCAGTAGGTGCTTGGGCACATTTAATTGAACAAACGGATAATGGATTTTTATTAGAATCTGTTGAAAAAGGTACTCAATATTCTCGCTACTCTTACTTAGGAATCAATCCTAAAATGATACTAAAAAATCAAAATTCTAAAACATATATTAAGACTAAAAAAGGGGTAAGTGAGACTAATAAGCCTTTAATAGAAATTCTGAGAAAGATTCAAAAAGAATATAAAACTGCAAAACTTCCAGGGATTCCAGCATTTACAGGTGGATTGGTTGGTTATCTAGGTTATGAAACAATAACTTGGGTAGAAGATATACCTATTCATGAGAAGTCTGAAATTGAAATTCCAGATTCAATTTTTATGTTATTTGAAGATATGATTGTGTTTGATCATCTAAGAGCTTCAGCATTAGTTGTCTCTAATGTAAACATTAAAGATAAATCTAATTCTAATGATCTGAGGTTAATCTATGATTCAGCACATAAACGTATAGACACCATAGGAGAAGCTCTGCATACTGATTTAAACTATAGTACACCTATTTCATATCCCCAAAGTAAACTTACATCAAACTTCACCAAAAAAGATTTTGAATTAGCTGTCAAACAAGCAAAAATTCACATTCGAGAAGGAGATATTTTTCAGGTTGTTCTTAGTCAAAAGTTTCAGCGAAAAACTAGTGTCCCACCAATAACGCTCTATAGATCTTTAAGAACAATTAATCCCTCTCCTTACATGTTTCATCTTCATTTCAAAGAGCTAGATATTATTGGTGCTTCCCCAGAACTGCTAGTTAAAGTAGATGATCGCTCTGTAGAAATAAGACCTATAGCTGGAACTCGTCCAAGAGGAAAAAATGATGAAGAAGATAAAAAACTATCAAAAGATCTATTAAGTGACGAAAAAGAATTAGCTGAACATCTTATGCTTCTTGATCTAGGCAGAAATGATGTTGGTAAAGTTTCTAAATTTGGTTCAGTCTCAATTCCAGAAAGAATGACAGTGGAAAACTATTCCCATGTAATGCATATAGTCTCCGATGTTAAAGGAGAATTATTACCCGAAAAAGATGGTTTTGATGCCCTAATGAGTGGGTTCCCCGCTGGAACAGTAACAGGTGCACCAAAAATCCGTGCAATGGAAATTATCCATAATTTAGAACCCAATAGGCGAGATGTATATTCCGGTGCCGTTGGATTTTTTGATTTTACTGGCAATGTTAATAGTTGTATCGCAATACGAACTATGGTTATAAAAGATGAAATAGTTTACTTTCAATCAGGTGCAGGTATAGTCCTTGATTCAGATCCAAATACTGAATACGAAGAAACAGTAAATAAAGCTAAAGCAAGTATGGCAGCAATTGATTTTGCTGAGAACGGGTTAGTTTAATGATTTTTGTAATCGATAATTATGATTCATTTACTTATAATTTGGTACAATATATTGGAACAATAAACTCTGATATTAAGGTCATGCGTAACAACGAATTCGAAATGGAGTTTTTGGGCAATCAACAACCTAGTCATATAGTAATTTCTCCTGGGCCAGGCAGACCTAAGGATTCAGGTTTGTCTATAGATGTAATTAGAAACTTTGGAAAAAAGATTCCTATTCTTGGAGTATGTCTAGGCCATCAATGTATAGCTGAGGCTTATGGTGGGAAAATTATTAATGCACATGAAATAATTCATGGAAAAACATCATTAATTAAACAAAATGGTTCAATTATTTTTAAAGGTTTAAATCAAACATTCCAAGCTACCAGATATCACTCTCTTATTGCCGATAGAAATACACTACCAGATAAACTTAACATTACAGCTGAACTTGAAAATGGAATGATTATGGCTATAGAACATAAATCTCATCCAGTTTATGGAGTTCAATTCCATCCTGAATCGATTGCAACCGATGACGGAATAAAAATAATAAAAAATTTTTTAAGGATTTAATTATGAAAAAAATACTTGAAAAACTGTTGAGAGGCGAAAATCTGTCAAAAAATGAAGCAAATAATATCATGCTTTCCATAATGTCGGGTGAATTTAATGATGCAGAAATTGCTGGATTCCTAATAGCGCTTAGAGCAAAAGGTGAAACAGTAGAAGAAATAACAGGATTTGCTTTAGCAATGCGAGAAAAAATGGTTAGAGTTCCAATAACTTCTGAAGCTATAGATATGTGTGGTACAGGAGGAGATGCAAAAGGAACTTTTAATGTAACTACAGCTGCTACTTTTGTTGTTGCTGGTACAGGAGTTAAAGTAGCAAAACATGGAAACCGATCAATGACTTCCAAGTCTGGCTCAGCAGATGTTCTAACTGCTTTAGGTATTCCAATTGATCAATCAATTGAAGATTCCATCAGAGATATTGAAACAGTTGGACTGGGATTCTTCTTTGCTCCAGCTTATCATCCAGCTATGAAGCATGCAATTGGAGCTAGAAAAGCTCTAGCCACTAGAACAGTATTTAATATATTAGGTCCTTTATGCAATCCCGCAGAGGTTAATTCACAGATCATGGGAATTTTCCGAAAAGATCTTACAGAAGTCCAAGTTAATGTCTTAAAAGCCTTGGGCTCATCTAATGTTATGGTATTTCATGGTATGGATGGTCTAGATGAGATTTCTACTACAGGCCCCACACAAATTACCGAGATGTTTAATGGTGGAAAAATTAATACATACAAATTCGATGCTTCAGATTTAGGCTTAAATCGCGTAGATCTCCAAGACCTTCAAGGTGGTGAACCTTCTGAAAATGCTAAATTAATTGAAGGAATATTAAATGGTTCAACCGGACCAAAACGTGATATAGTATTATTAAATGCGGCTGCTGGAATTGTAGTGGGTGGAAAGGCAAAAAACCTTAAAGAAGGAATTATAAAAGCTGCAGAATCTATTGATTCAGGTGCTGCAAAAGGAATAATGCATAAACTAATTGTATGAATATCCTAGAAAAAATAATCGGAAATAAATTGGTCGAAATTCAAAAATCTAATTTTGTAATTGATGAAGATATAAATAGGAAAAATATACGAAGTTTGAAAACTGCTCTTTCTAATCCAAGCTTTTCAGTGATTGCTGAAATAAAAATGAAGTCACCAAGTGAAGGGAATATTCTTGTCGATGCTGATCCTGTACAAATTGCTAAAGATTATGAAAATGCTGGAGCATCTGCTATCTCTGTTATAACAGATAGTTACTTCTTTGGAGGAAGTCTTGAAATTTTAAAATCAGTTAGAAGAGCCGTAAATATTCCGGTTTTGAGAAAAGATTTCATACTAACAACAGAACAAATTTCTGAGACAACTTGCGCTGGCGGAGATGCTTTTCTTTTAATTATGGAAGCTCTTAAACCACCTGAAATGAAAAAACTTTTTTCCTATGGACAAAATTTAGGTTTAGAATCTTTAATCGAGTTTCATGAAATTAAAAAAATAGAAGAAGTCTTATCTCTAGATGCTTCAATAGTTGGAGTTAATTGCCGCAATCTTCAAACTATGGATACTGACTTAAATCATTTAAAAGTTGCTTTCCCCTTTCTTCCCAAGAAAACATTAAAAGTAGCTGAAAGCGGTATCAAAAATAAAAAGGATTTAAATTTTGTGGCAGATCTTGGTTATGATGCTGCACTTGTTGGAACATCCTTAATGAGGACTGGTAATCCTGGACGTGCACTTGAAATTTTAATAAAGGATTTGACATGATTCCCGTTAAGATTTGTGGAATAACATCTTTCGCAGATGCACAGATGGTAATTGATCAAGGAGTATCCGCTATAGGTTTTATTTTTTATGAGAAAAGTCCACGAGTAATATCAATAGAAAAAGCAAAAAATATCTCTTCCAATATTTCTGATTCAGTTCACAAAGTAGGTGTTTTTGTAAATAATTCATCTGGCTTTATTGAAGAAGTGCTTTCCGAAGTTCCCCTAAGTTCTATCCAATTACATGGAGATGAAACACCAAAATTTTGCAGATATTTTGATGTCCCAGTAATTAAGGCTTTAAGGATAAGTAGTAAAACAAATTTTCAAGATTTAGATAAATTTAATGTTAAAGGTTTTCTATTTGATTCTTATTCTAAAGGATTTTATGGTGGTAGTGGCCAAACTTTCAATTGGTCACTATTGAAAAACTTTTCAAAACAAATCCCATTTATTCTTTCAGGTGGACTCAATCCGAAAAATGTTAAATCAGCAATTAACCAGAATTTCCCTTTCGCTATAGATGTAAATAGTGGTGTCGAATCTTCACCAGGAATTAAGGATCTTACCCTTACAAAAAAACTTATGAATGAATTATCTTCAACTAAAGACACAGGATTCAAGTTTGGTTAAAAAAAATGAAATGAAAATCTTGCCTGATAAAAATGGTCATTTTGATCGATTTGGTGGAAAATTTGTTCCAGAGACATTGATTCCAGCATTAGATGATCTAGAGAAAGAATATGCGAAAGCTATAAAAGATGATTCTTTTAATAACCAATTAGAAAATCTACTAAAACATTTTTCTGGACGACCAACACCTCTCTATAAGGCTGATAGAATTTCAAATGAACTTGGATTTAGCGTATGGTTAAAAAGAGAAGACTTAAATCATACTGGTGCTCATAAAATAAATAATTGTTTAGGACAAATACTCTTAGCAATTCGCATGGGAAAATCTCGTATAATTGCAGAAACTGGTGCTGGACAACATGGAGTAGCAACTGCTACAGTTGCCGCTCGTTTTGGACTTGAATGCACTATTTTTATGGGAGAAGAAGATATCCACCGCCAAAAACTGAATGTTTTTAGAATGAATCTCTTAGGAGCAAAAATTAAGCCTGTTTATTCAGGAAGTAAAACACTTAAAGATGCTACAAATGAAGCAATCCGAGATTGGGTCACAAATGTAGAAAACACCCATTATATCATCGGTTCAACAGTAGGGCCTCACCCCTACCCTATGCTTGTTAGAGATTTTCAATCTATAATTGGCATAGAAACACGTGATCAATTTCGTGAATTATCAGGAAAAAAATTGCCTAACCGTATTGTTGCCTGCGTTGGAGGTGGATCCAATGCTATGGGTATATTCTACCCTTTCCTTAATGACAAAATATGTCTTATAGGAGTAGAGGCAGCTGGGTTAGGATTAGAGACTAACAAACATGCCGCAACTATAACTAAAGGTGAATTTGGGGTTCTACATGGCGCAGCGACAACTCTTCTACAGAACAATGATGGACAAGTTACTTTACCCCATTCAATTTCAGCTGGTTTAGATTATCCTGGTATTGGACCTGAACATAGTTATTTAAATGAAATAGGTCGAGTAGAATACCACACCGCGACAGATAAAGAAGCCATGAAAGCATTTCAATGGCTTACAAAAAAAGAAGGTATTCTGCCAGCTCTAGAAACTGCCCATGCTCTAGCCTATCTTAGAAATTCAAATAATGGTATATCACAAATGGAAAATGTTGTAGTGTGTCTTTCAGGAAGAGGTGATAAAGATGTAGAAACATTTGAAGAAATCACTAAAGGTTCATTATGAGTAGGATTAAATCTCTTTTTAGTTCACCAAAAGAAAAAGTTATTCCATTCTATACTGCTGGATTTCCAAAATTGAATAGCACAGTAGAATTAGTTATTTCTAGTTGTAATGCTGGTGCAGATATGGTTGAAATTGGGATACCTTTCTCAGACCCTCAAGCTGATGGACCAGTAATTCAAGCCTCTAGTCAGCAAGCCCTAGAGAATGGTATCACAATCAAAACAATTTTTCAGCAAATTAAAGAAATAAGAAAAAGTGTAGATAAACCTATTGCATTAATGGGCTATATAAATCCAATAATAAAAATGGGAACTGAACGTTTCTTAGACTATTGTTGTGAGACCAGTGTAGACGGTCTAATCCTTCCAGATCTACCACTATCTGAAGCTGAATCTTTTTGCATCCTAGCCCGAAAAAGGAGGGTCTCTCCAATATTACTTGTTGCTCCTAATACATCGGCAGAACGAATTAGACTAATTTCAGAGATGGCAGGTGATCTAATCTACGCTGTAAGTGTTTTAGGAATCACAGGAAATGAACTTTCTTCACGAAAATCTTTAATAGAATATTTATCTCGAGTAAGGCAAAATAGTACATGCCCATTTATAGTTGGGTTTGGGATAAAAACCCGCGATGATGTTATTTGGTTTAATGAACAAGCTGATGGAGCTGTGATTGGATCCGCAATTATTAAAAAGTTAGATGACTCTGAAAATCCAGAATATATAGCACAAAATTATATCAAAGAATTGAAAGGTATATTATGAATACAATAGGCATTCAAGGAGGTAAAGGTAGTTTTTCTGAAGAAGCAGCAAATATATTTTGTAAAAATCATAATTTGAAACTAGAAATAATATATCTTATCTCTTCAGAAGCTGTTCTTTCTGCTGTAGAATCGGAGTCAACAGATTACGGAATTTTTGCCATGGAAAATGCCCAAGGTGGTGTTGTAATTGAAAGTGTAGAAGCTTTAGCTAAATATCGTTGCAAGATCATAGAAATGTTTCATATTTCTGTTGATCAAAACCTGCTTGGAATTCCGGGTACAAATATTGGTGATATAACAGAGATTCACTCACATCAACAGGCTTTGCGTCAATGCAAAGACTACCTTAGCCAACATTTTTGGGCAAAACCTCTTATTGAAGAAGATGATACAGCTGAAGCAGCAAGAAGACTAAGTGAAGGGAAATTAGTTGAAACTGCAGCAGTAATAGCAAACAAAAATTGTGCTCAGCTTTATGGACTTGAGATTATAGAAGAAAATATTCATGATTTAAAAAATAATCTGACTCTATTCCTAGGAATTAAAAAGTTTTAAACTCATGAATAGTGTTGGATTAATTGGTTTTGGTCGTTTTGGAAAAATTCTTGCAGATATTTTGCAAAAGGGATTTTTTATTAAGGCCTATGACATTAATAATGTTTCAACGATTAGATCAGTAAAAATGTGCGAATTAGAAGAAGTACTATCTGAAAAAACAATTTTTGTTTCCGTCCCAATTAGACAATTCAAAAATGTAATAAACAATATTGCACCTAGATTAAAGGCTGGGCAGATAATTATTGATGTTTGTTCTGTAAAAAAATATCCTGTTGATATCATGATAAAATCACTTGATAAAACAATTGGTATCATCGCCACCCATCCTCTTTTTGGTCCTGATTCAATTAGATCAAATAATAGGTTGAAAATGATGATGAATAATACAAGAGATATAAATAGTAATTATACATTATGGAAAGAATTTTTCAAAAATCAAGGTATTGAAATACTCGAAATGTCTCCTGATGAACATGATTGTTTGGCAGCATCAACTCAAGGGATTACACACTTTTTGGGAAGAATATTAAGAGAATATGGTATAAAGAAAACAACACTAGATACTCAAGGCTTCAGAGATCTTATTGATTTAGTAGATCAAACTTGTAACGATAGCTGGGAACTATTCACAGATCTTCAACACTATAATCCTTATACCAAAAATATGGTTCAAGTATTTAAGGAAGCTTTTATAAGCATTGATGAAAGGCTAAAAATAGAAAAAGATGAAACAATGGAAAATTAATAGTTGGCGGGAATTCAAGGCTGATCACCAACCAGAATATCCAAAAAAGGATAAGCTTTCTGAAGTAGAAGAAACTTTGCAGAAGTTTCCACCTCTAGTTTTTGCTGGAGAGGTTCGTTCATTAATAAGTAATCTTTCAAATATATCAGAGAATAAAGGGTTTCTTTTGCAAGGAGGTGATTGCGCAGAAAGTTTTTCGGAATTTGGTGCAGATAATATCCGAGATACTTTCAGAGTAATTCTTCAAATGGCAATCATCTTAACAGCAGGGATAAAAATGCCAATTGTAAAAATTGGTCGAATGGCAGGACAGTTCGCGAAACCTCGTTCAAATCCTCTGGAATCCATTGATGGTATCAATCTTCCTAGTTATAAGGGTGATATAATTAATGATATTAATTTTGAACCATCTAAGCGCATTCCCGATCCTGAAAGAATGTTAAGAGCCTATTCTCAATCAGCATCTACTCTTAATCTCTTAAGAGCATTCTCTGATGGAGGTTATGCTGATCTTAGACATGTCCAGCGTTGGAATATGGGTTTTGTTAAGAGTGGAGAGCAAGGTGAGAGATATGGGGATTTAGCTCAGCAGATAGAAGAAAGTTTAAATTTTATGGAAGCCCTAGGAATTAATTCAAGAAATACACCACAACTTAAAAATGTTGAATATTTCACTAGCCATGAAGCTCTACTTTTGCCTTATGAAGAAGCAATGACTCGAATTGATTCAACATCTGGAGATATATATGACACTTCAGCCCATTTTTTATGGATTGGTGATCGAACCCGATCAATTGACAGCGCACATGTTGAATTTTGTAGAGGTATAAAAAATCCTATCGGAATAAAATGTGGACCTTCACTTGAACCCGACAATCTTATCCAACTTTTAGATATTCTTAATCCAAAAGATTATAATGGAAGAATCACATTGATTAACAGATTTGGACATGAAAATGTTGAAACCTATTTACCTGCTTTAATCCAGAGGGTAAAACAAGAAGGGAGAACTGTTATCTGGTCATGTGATCCAATGCATGGTAATACTATTAAAGGAAATAATGGGATTAAAACTAGGTCTTTTGATATGATTCTTAAAGAAGTAAAAAAGAATTTACAAATACATAATTCAGAAAATTCCTTTATGGGCGGAGTACACCTAGAAATGACAGGACAAGATGTTACTGAATGTACGGGAGGTCTTGAAAAAATCACAGAAGATGATTTAACAAATCGATATCGTACTCACTGTGATCCACGACTTAATGCAAATCAAGCGATAGAATTAGCATTCTTGATTGCTGATGAACTAAGAAATAATAGGCATGGCCATTAAAGGAGAATTGTCCTTTCCTGGAGATAAATCTATTTCCCATCGAGCCTTAATGGTAGCAACTCTTGGGAATAAAGAATCCATAATTTCTAACCTTTCAACAGGGGCTGATGTTCTTTCAACTAAACATTGTCTTGAATCCTGTGGTATCCAAATAAAAGAGCAAAATAATACAGTAATTGTAAAAGGTGGTTCATTCGAAGATCCAAAATCTTATCTTAATTGTGGAAATTCTGGCACAACTGCTAGGATACTTATCGGTCTATTAGCAGGACAGGGTATTAATGCAACTTTTATAGGAGATAGTTCACTATCGTCACGACCAATGGAAAGGATATTAAACCCATTGTCAAAAATGGGGTTGAAAATACAGTCAAAATCTGGGAAAATGCCTATTACAATTAGAAAAAGTAATCTAAAAGGTATAGAATATGAATTACCTGTTCCGAGTGCTCAAGTGAAATCATCTATAATGCTAGCAGGATTAGGTGCAAATTCAGTGACATCCATTATTGAAAAAGTCTCTACCAGAAACCACACGGAATTAATGCTTGAATCATTGGGGGTTAATATTTCTTATAAAAAAAGAAAAATAACTGTTTCAAACTCTATTAAATTCAATTCATTAAAAATAGAAGTTCCTAGTGATCCTTCAACTGCTGCATTTTTTATAGCTGCAGCAATCCTAATACCGGATTCATTTTTAATTTTAAAAAATATTTTAGTGAATCCAACAAGAGTTGTATTTATTAATATTTTAAAAAAAATGGGCGCTAAAATTGATTTTGTTGGTCAAAAATTAAAATCAGGTGAGTTAATTAGTGATATTCATATTGAATATTCAAATCTAAAACCTGTAAAAATTGAGATTTCAGATATTCCAGGTATGATTGATGAAATCCCAATTCTCGCTGTAATTGCGACCCAAATTAATGGTGTAACTAAGGTTAAAGGAGCTAAAGAACTTCGATTTAAAGAATGTGATCGAATTAAAGCAATCTGTCATAATCTAAATAATATGGGAGCCAATATTGAACAATTTGACGATGGTTTCATCATAAAAGGTCCTTCCACCCTTAATGGAACTACAATAAAAACCTTCAATGACCACCGTATTGCGATGGCTTTTTCAATTGCCGGACTTATTGCGAAAGGAAAAACAAATCTGGATAATCCAAAATGTGTTGAAATATCTTTTCCTGAGTTTCATTCAATTCTTAACAAAGTTACAAAATGAAAAAATTTGCGGTAATTGGAGATCCTATAAAACACAGTCTAAGTCCTATTTTACATAGTGAAATTTTTTATCAACTTGGGATAGATGCTAATTATCAGAAATTTCACGTCCCTAGTGATTCGTTAGCTGTATTTATGTCCAATAATAATTTTGATGGTCTAAATGTTACTATCCCACATAAAGAAACAATTATAAAGTATTTGAAGGATTTAGATCCTTCAGCGTCTTCTATTGGAGCTGTGAATTGTATTTATAGAAACATCGGATTTAATTCTGATTGGATAGGATTCATGAAAGCAATGATAAATAATGGTATTGAATTAAAAGGAAAATCCTGCTTAATAATTGGTGCTGGTGGCGTTGCTAAATCAGTAGCCCATGCTTTAATTGTAACTCAAGCATCTTCTATTTACGTGAAAAATAGATCTAAAATTCGAGCTGAAAAACTTATGAAATGGATTAAAGAAAAATTCCCAGCTAATACTAACGACCCATTATTATCATATGAAGCTATAATTAATTGTACTCCAATAGGAATGTGGCCGAAAATTGAAAATATGCCCTCAAATAAAACAATAATTCAAAAGGCCTCTATTTTGATAGATACGATCTATAATCCTATAGAAACATTATGGCTTAAAGAGGGAAAGAGCTATGGAGCAAAAACTTTAGGTGGGTTAGATATGTTTATTGCTCAAGGCTTAGCATCAGCTGATATATGGTTTCAAGAAAATATTTCAGAAAAAATTGACTCAAATAAAATTAGAAAAAGATTGGAGTTAGAAATATGTTAGCACGTTTGAAATTCCTTACATCAGGGGAATCACATGGTCGTGGTCTCCTAGGAATCATTGATGGTATACCCGCGGGTTTAGAAATTGATGAAGATTATATCAGAGTCCAACTTGCAAGGAGACAAATGGGGTATGGCAGAGGTGGTAGAATGAAGATCGAAAAAGATTGTGCCGAAATATGGAGCGGAGTTAGACATGGTAAAACAATTGGTTCTCCAATTGGATTACTTGTGCATAATCGGGATTGGAAAAACTGGACAAAAAAAATGTCCGTAGAACCTATTGAAGGTTCGATAAAAAAAATTACTCTTCCCCGACCTGGACATGCCGATCTTGCTGGAGTAGAAAAATATGGATTTGATGATATCAGAAATGTTCTTGAAAGATCATCGGCAAGAGAAACAACAATGAGAGTCGCTTTAGGATCAGTATGCAGGAAACTACTTGAAAAAACTGGGATTAATATTTGTAGTAGAGTCACTAAAATTCATGATGTTGAGGATACAACACCTCTTCCCTTAAAAATAAACACCAAAGAACTAAATAAAATCGCCGATAAATCACCTGTGCGCTGTATCAATGCTGACACTGAAAAAACTATGATAAAAGTGATATCTAAAGCCAAAGAATTAGGCGATTCTGTGGGCGGTGTTTTTGAAGTGATAGCTACAGGTCTCCCTTATGGGTTAGGCTCATATACTCAATGGGATAAAAAGCTACATGCACGAATTTCAGCACTAATGTTAAGTATAAATGCTTTTAAAGGAATCGAAATTGGTGAAGGCTTTGTCGGCTCAGGGAAATTTGGAAGTGAAGTACATGATCAAATTGGTTGGAATGGTGATAAATATATTAGACACTCTAATAATGCTGGAGGAATCGAAGGTGGAATGAGTAATGGACAGCCAATAATTCTCCGTCTAGCTATGAAGCCTATTCCTACTTTAATTAAACCTTTAAAATCAGTTGATATTAATTCCAAAAAAGAAAAAGATGCTCATAAAGAGAGAACCGATTCATGTGCTGTCCCTGCTGCTTCAGTTATCGCAGAGAGTATGCTCAGTTTTGCCATTGCGGATACAATGTTAGAAAAGTTCGGAGGAGATTCAATAGAACAATTGATTTCACATTTAGAAGTATCTGGAAAATATTAACATTCTGCAGTTATGGAATTGCACTCAAAAAATATTTATTTAATAGGAATGATGGGTTGTGGAAAATCAACAGTTGGGAAATTGCTCGCAAAGAATTTGGGTGTTTATTTTGCTGATATTGATTTTGAAATAGAAATGAAAAAAGGGGAAACAATAACAGAAATTTTTTCGAATGAGGGTGAAACTCATTTCAGAAATTTAGAAACCCAAGCATTGAAATCGACGAAAAATTCCATTGTTGCATGTGGAGGTGGAATAGTGTTGAGAAAAGAGAATAGAACTTTCTTGCGTTCAAATGGTATCGTTATACTTCTAATCGCCTCTTTGGATGAACTTTTCCGTAGGATATCTGATTTTAGTACTAGACCACTTTTAAATAAATCTAAAGATGCTAAAGAAACTTTAAGACATATTTGGGATACACGGAAAACCAATTACAAGAGTATTGCTAATCATACAATTTTAACAGATGGACTTACGCCTGAACAAGTTTGTAATATTATAACAGATAAAATTCTTTAATGCATCAAATTAATGTCAAATTAGGAAAACGCTCTTATCCCATTCATGTAGAACATGGACTTGTTGGGAAAGTACCCAAAATTTTAAACAAAGATGATTTTGGTCAGCAATGGATAATTGTTTCTCAACAAAAATTAATGAATCTATATGGTAATAAGTTAACCTCTGATTTAAATAAGGTCGGTTTCAATTGTAAAAGTATAATAATCCCTGATGGAGAAGAAGCAAAAAATCTTTTTGAATTTGAAAAAATTATTAAAAAAATGATTGAATTTAAATGTGATCGTAAAACTTCTTTAATTGCACTTGGTGGAGGTGTTGTAGGAGATGTTTCAGGATTTGTAGCAGCAAGTTTTCTTAGAGGAATAAATTATTATCAAATACCAACAACTCTACTTGCTATGGTAGATTCAGCTATTGGTGGAAAAACAGGAATCAATACACCAGCTGGTAAAAATCTTGTTGGGTCTGTCTACCAACCAAAAGCCGTTCTTATTGATTCAAATTTCCTTAAATCATTGCCAAAAAAAGAAGTTCGTTCAGGATTAGCTGAAGTTATAAAATATGGTGCTATTAGGGATATAGATTTCTTTAACAAGGTTTCTTTATGGTTAGATAATCTTAGTACTTTTCCTTATGACGATGCTATTGCTGAATGTTGTGTAATAAAAGGAAATATTGTTGCTGAAGATGAATATGAAGGTGGAATTCGTCGTCTCTTAAATTTTGGCCACACTATTGGGCATGCCCTCGAGGCTCAATTAGGATATGGTAAAATTCGACATGGAGAGGCTATTTCCTATGGTATGCAATGTGCTGCTTTAATTTCAGAAAGGATGGGTTTCTTACATGAAGATGAACGTTTACTGCTATCTTCTACAATTAAAAAGCTGTTTTTACCCACTCTTCCAAAAGTAGATAAAAATAGATTGATGAAATTTTTAAAAGTTGATAAAAAATGGGATAATGGAAGGTTACATTTCGTGTTACTTAATCAATTAGGAAATGCTTTTCTATCAACGGATATAACAGAACAAATTATTTATGAATCTCTGACTGAGTTAAAATGAAAATTTTAGTTTTAAATGGACCAAACCTAAATCTACTTGGTATACGAGATCCAGAAGTTTATGGATATGAATCATTAAATGATCTAGAAAACTGGCTTAACAAACAACCTGAAACAGATAATTGTACATTATCTTGGTTTCAAACTAACCATGAAGGTCATTTAATTGATAAAATCCACAGTGTAATAGGTAATAATACTGATGGTATAATAGTTAATCCAGGAGCTCTTACTCATTACTCTTATGCATTAAGAGATGCTATTGATTCAGTTGAAATTCCAACCGTTGAAGTTCATCTTAGTAATATTTATGCTCGCGAAGATTTCAGAAAAAAATCTGTTATTAAAGATGTCTGTATTGGTCAGTTTACAGGCTTAGGGAAAAAAGGTTATCTTCAGGGATTTCAAATGCTTTTGAAATATCTAAATCGATAGTAATAATATATAGATTCTAAATTTTATATGATAAGTAAGGAATATAATTATGCCTAATCAAGATGAAAATCGTGTAAAAAACTTGGACAAAAATAAAAAAGACTCTTTATCAATAATAACCTGTGATATGGAAGGAAGAATTGAAACATTTGGTAAAGGTGCTGAAGAGATTTTTGGATATACTGCAGAAGAAGTAATTAATAAGAAACGAGTTTCAATATTTTCTCCTGGAAATGTAGTCCTAGGACATATAAATAAATGGTTAAATACCGCAAGCAAGAATGGTGAATTCCAAACCAACACTACTTTTGTACATAAAGATGGAAGTCAAATTCCAGCATATATAAGAATTACACCAACCTTTAGTACTTCACGAGGTAAAAAAGAACAGATTGGTTTTTGTGGACAAACACGAGTATTAAAAGACGCTGATCCAGCAGAAACAATGCCTAAGGATCCTTGGTGGCTCAAATTATTATCATTTTTGGTAATTACAAGACTTCCATTCCTTTCAGCTACATGGATTCCAGTTATCCTTGCTTCAGTTTGGGCTCAAAATAATCAATTAGTTATTGGAACCTTTAAATGGGAACTTTTTGGCATAATATTTTTAGGTGCCTCTTTTTTGCATCTAGCTGCTAATACTTTTAATGATTATTTTGATTGGAAGTCTGGTACCGACAAAATAAACAATGATTATTTCTTACAATATTCAGGTGGTTCTAGATCCTTAGAACTTGGTATAATAAACGAAAAGGGACTTTTTAAATTAGCATTTTCTTTTCTTATCCTATCTTCTTTCTGTGGAGCTCTTTTGATTTTTGGACCATGGAGTGTTGGAATTGATCTTACATGGTATGGGTTAGCTGGAATTCTTGGAGGTTTTTGTTATACCGCCCCACCTTTCAGACTTTCTGGACGACGAGGTCTTGGTGAGCTATCTATTGGCCTTCTATTTGGTCCAGTCTTAACCATGGGAACTGTTTTTGCTCTAACGGGAGTTCACAGTTGGGAGGCCTTTGTTGTAGGAATTCCTATTGGTCTATTGACTACAGCTATACTGTGGATAAATCAATTTCCTGATACTCCTTCAGATATTGCTAGTGGTAAAGTTCACCTTGTCGCAACATTAGGTATCCGGAATGCTAGATGGGGCTACATCGCTCTTATGATTACAAGTTTTATTACTACAATCTATCTATATTCTTCAGATATTACTAGTAAGGGGATACTCTTATCACTTCTAGCAATCCCTGGAGCCGTGTTTCTTTCCTATAAAGTATTCCATGATTATGAAAAAAGGAAATTGTCGAGTACATGTGCAAAAACTATTTATTTCCAAATGTTAACAGGAATATTGATGACTCTTGGGATTTTATTTTTCTAGTAAAAGCTTTTCTTCAAATGTCGCATTTCTGGTTTTAAATAAGTTAAAAATGCTGGTAATACGAAAAGATCCGCTAATAGAGCTCCAAACATTGTAATAGCTGCAAGAAATCCAAAATCTCTAGTAGGTAAGAAATTAGAGGTAACCATTATTAGAAATCCAGCTGAAAGAATAAGAGATGTAGATATAATTGCCTTACCCGTAGTTAACAAAGTTTTTTTATTTGCTATTTTATAATGACCACTGTTGGAAAATAACTCTTGTCTAAATCGTACTAAAAAATGTATAGTGTCATCCACGGCAATACCATAAGCAATAGCAAAAGTCATTGCTGTAGTAGTACGTAATTTTATATTAAAAAATCCCATTACTCCTGCCATTATTAATAAAGGTATAAAATTAGGAATCATCGAAATAATAGCAACCTTAATACTTTTGAATAGTAGAAGAATTAAAATAAATATGACTCCAAAAGCAATCAAAAAACTGACTACTAAATTAGCAACAAGATATTGATTTGTTTTTAATCCCATTAGAGTTGTACCAGTTAGCTCTATATCAAAATAATCGGGAAGATTTTTTCTTGCCCAATGCATTATTTCATCTTCAATCTCTTTTGCTCTTAGAGATGTTACATTACTAATTCTACCTGTTAAACGAGCACTTGAGTAATCAAAATTAACCAGTGTTTTAAATTTTTCTTCTTGTAAAAAAATGTATTGAGATATCAAATTTTTAGTTTCAGGTATATGGTAAAATTCTTTTTTTCCTTCGTGAAATGCTTGATTAATCTCCTTTAAGTAATCTATTATTGAAATCATTTTACCTATTTCAGGAACATGAGAAATTTTATCTTGAAGTTTAGCAATAGCATGGAGATTCTTTGGATCTTTTATCCCATTTTGAAAAGGAGTTCCATTATCGTTTACAGTCACAACTACTTCGAATGGCATCACCGAGCCCATTCTTTCTTCCATAAAAGTCATATCTTGATAAAGCTTATTATTTTTTGAAAGGTCTTCCAAAAGGGATGAGTGAGGGTCAACTTTTAAAGCAAAAAATGAAAAAGTGAAAATAAGAATTAATGATGATAAAATAATTGATTTATGATGATTGTTATTTAACCGAACAATCCACTTTAACAATCGATGTCGGAAGTTTAATGAACCTAATTTAAGCCTTCTTCGTGATGGTTTTTTTAGAACCATTAACATTGATGGAATAAATGTTATTGATACTAAAAAAGCTAAGAATACAGATGTACAAACTATTGCACCAAATTGCCGAATCATTGTGATATTAGTACTTATCAAAGAAAGAAAACCTAAACCTGTAGTCAAACTCGTGAGGAAAATTGCTAACCCTATTTTTTTTATCGTAAGTCTTATCGATTCTCTCTTAGAATTTCCATTTAATAAGTTCTCTTGAAATTTCAACATAATATGAATCGAATCGGCAACACCTATAATTAGGATAAGAGTTGGTACTATATAAGTAACAATATTAATTGTTAATCCAAGAATTGCCATTAAACCTAATACCCATAAAACAGTAATAAATACAGCTGTAAATGGAAGAAGCACTCCACTTAAGTTCCTAAATAAAAAGAAAAGAGTTCCAAAAAGAACAAATGATACTGGGAAAAAAAATCGAGTAAAATCATTCAACATATACTCTACATAACGAGTTCTAAGAATTGGAATCCCTGCTTCATACCATTTCCAGGTTGTTTTATTAGTAATTTTACTAATTTTATCTACTATTTTTTTCCTGTCATCATGGTTATTTACTATATCATCTAATTCCAATAAAATCGTAGCTATACTTCCATCAGAAGAAATCAGATTGTTTATAATTGGAGGAGAATTCATTATACGTTTTTTTTTGTAATTCAGTGAATCATTAGAAAAAGGAATATTATTGTACGAAATTTCTAGAAAAAGATCTTCGCCAGGTTTAAAAAATTCTAAATTCGTTAAAGAAGTTACTTTAGAGATACCACTTATATCATTTAGCTTATTAGTAAGTCGCTTAATAGTTAAGAGATTTGAATAATTAAAAGGATCATCAGAATCATAAGCCAAATAGATAAGATTGTCCTCATGACCGAACTCATCTTGAAATTTGAAATATTCATCTACTTTAAGATCATTAATAGGATAAAGATTCTCAATAGTAAAATCAAATTTTACCTGAGTTGAAGCAAAGATTGATATAATTGAAATAATAGATATAATAAATAAGATTCGAATAGGGTGATCTAACTGAAAATTAATCACCCTGTCCAAGGCTAATTTCAAAATCTATTTTTTCTCTCGAGTTAAAATACTTATGGTAATAAGTAAAAGTAGTGAAATAGTAATTGCAGGCAATACTTCATCAAGATTTTCATATAATTTTGTTGGTATAATCCTTTGAATAAAGTTTGCCTCTTTCCAAAGAAGAGTAACGATAATTCCAGATAAAATCGAAGAAATTGCACCTTGTTTTGTTACACCTTTCCAAAAAAAGGCAGCAAAAAGAGATGGAGTAATAGAAGCACCATAAATAGTAAAAGCATATAGTGATTTTTCAAAAATTGTCGTTGACTGGGCAAAAATTAGTGAAACAAAATATGCGATAATGCCAAGGAGAAGAACAACTATTCTACTTAGAACTATAATCTGTCTATCACTAGCATTAGGATTAACATATTGTAAATAAACATCACGAACAATCGAGTTTGATGGAACTAATAAAAATGAATCCGCCGTTGAAATTATCATACCAACAATTGTTGTCATCATTATAGCACCTAAAAAAGCGGGCAAAAGAGTATGTGAAGCATATATAAGAACATATCTTCCTGATTCAGCTTCTGGGATCATACTTGAGCTAACCCATGCAGATGCAATTATTAAAAGCTCAGCAATAAGCACGGCAAAAACGAGAACAAAAGTTGCAACTGTTGCTCCTTTTGCATCTCTACTGGCTGAAAACCTCTGATACATATTTGCGTCACCAAGAACAAGAAGAAACGCTGGAAGACAAAAATTTAATATTTCTAACGTTGAAAATACACCGAAGAATCTCATGTGATCATGATTCCCCATATTTAAAAATGCTTGTTCCATACCATCAATTCCTCCAGCCTTTAACCAAAGTATTGGTAAAGCTATTAATAGAGAAATAAGCATAATTATTCCATTTGCAAAATCAGTATAAGCAACACTGAGTAAGCCAGCTAATAGTGTATATATTATGATAAAAGTAGCTGCTATTATAGTTGAAGACTCTAGGCTAAGTAGTGGAGTCCCAGCACTATTTGTAAGTACAGTCATAAGTACAGCCCCGCCTGCATTATATTGATAACTAACAATCACCATATATGAAATTACAAGAGCTATAAGACTAAGTATTCTCGCGGAAGGTCCATAACATTCACCAAATATTTCAGGAACTGTTATCTTTTCAAATTTTCGAACTTTTCCAGCTATTCTTGTTAACATTAATATTCCAAGAGTACCTCCAATAGGTAGGATGAAAGATGCTATACCAGTTTCATAAGTCTTTCCAGCATTACCTAGTATAGATCCAGTTCCCATCCATGTTGCAAGCATTGTTCCCACTAACACCCAAGGTGTTAGTGATCTACCAGCAACCGCAAAATCAATTTGATTCTTAACTTTTCTAGATTTATAGATACCTAGACTTAAAAGAAAAAGTAGATACGAGATAATAATAATTATATGTAACATAAATATTCCAAAATAAACTACCTTCTTTGAAGACTATAACTTAGTTTAACCTTGCAGCCACCTATTAAATTAGTTCCTCATCCAAGTAATTACAATAGCTAGGTCTTGTCTAGAGATAGATATTCAGTTAATTTTTCTTCCTAATCATGAGTAAAATAACCTTAATAAATGGAGCATTTGTAATTCTTATGCTCTCTATCGGATGCCAATCAACTGAGGATAAGAAAATGAATAAACTTGGAGGTGAAAAAAGCCCCTATCTACTTCAACATAAAGATAATCCTGTTAACTGGTACCCTTGGGGAGAGGAAGCGTTTAAAGCTGCTAAGGATGAAGACAAACCCATATTCCTTTCAATTGGCTATTCTACCTGTCATTGGTGCCATGTAATGGAACATGAATCTTTTGAGGATAGTACTGTTGCTGAATTAATGAACAATTATTTCATTAATGTGAAAGTTGACAGAGAAGAAAGACCAGATATTGACAACATATATATGACAGTATGCCAAATGATGACAGGTAGTGGAGGATGGCCACTAACCATCGTAATGACACCTGATAAACGTCCTTTTTTTGCTGGAACATATTTCCCAAAAGAAAGTCGATTTCAAAGAATAGGAATGTTAGATCTAATACCAAAACTTGGAAAAATGTGGGACGAAGATCGAGAAAAAATCTTAGAATCAGCTAATGAAGTTGTTTCTCATCTTCAAAATTCCTTTTCACCTTCAGGAACTGAAGAATTAAATGAAGATATTTTTAATAGTGCTTTTTCTCAATTTTTACAGAGGTTTGATAATGAAAATGGTGGTTTTGATAGTAGAATGAAGTTTCCTATGGCTCATAACCTATCATTTTTATTAAGATACCACAAACGTACTAATGATCCGGCCGCTTTAATGATGGTAGAAAAAACATTAGAAGCTATGAGAAAAGGTGGCATTTATGACCAAATAGGCTTTGGTTTTCATCGTTATTCAACAGACAGAGAATGGCTATTACCTCACTTCGAAAAAATGCTTTATGATCAAGCTATGAATGCAATAGCATATCTTGAAACATTCCAAGTTACCAAGAAAGAAATCTATCAAACTACAGCTAGAGAGATTTTTAGTTATGTTTTGAGAGATATGACATCCCCTGAAGGTGGATTTTACTCAGCTGAAGATGCCGATAGTGATGGTGAAGAAGGTAAATTTTATGTTTGGACCACTAAAGAAATCAATGAGATTTTAGGAAATGATGATGGAAATCTTTTCACTGAAATATATAATTTTAATGAAAATGGTAATTTTAAAGAAGAATTAACAGGCCAATTTACAGGAAATAATATTCCACACATTAGTAGAACAATTGAAGAAATAGCCCAATCAAAAGGTATAGACGAAAGAAAACTGACTCTAAAATTAAATGAACTAAGAAAAAAATTATTTCAAAAAAGAAAAGATCGTATACATCCTCTAAAGGATGATAAAATTCTTACTGATTGGAATGGACTAATGATAGCCGCTTTGGCCAAAGGAGCACAGATATTAGATGACTCTACTTATGCACTCTCAGCAAAAAAGGCAGCTGATTTTGTAATTAGCAAACTCAAAGAAAAAAATGGACGCTTGCTTAAACGTTATCGGAACGGAGAAGCATCCTTACCTGCTCATCTTGAGGATTATGCTTTTTTTTCATGGGGTTTACTTGAATTATATGAAGCAACTTTTGATATAAAATATCTTGTGGAAGCTATAAAACTAACAAATTTGATGGTAGACCTATTTTGGGATAAAGTTAATAGTGGGTTCTATTTCACAGCTTATGATGGGGAAAAACAAATTGTTAGAACTAAAGATCTATATGATGGTGCCATACCATCCGGCAACTCTGTAGCAGCTATGGTTTTACTTCGATTAGGACGTATTACTGCTAATACAAAATATGAGGAAATGGCATTTGATATAGGTAAAGTATTCTCTGAAAAAATTGCTCAATCCCCGACTGGTTATACTCAATTACTATCCGCAATTGATTTTGGAATTGGTCCATCATTTGAAATAGTAATAGTCGGTGATCGCAATAAAAATGATACACAAACTATGTTAAAATATATTCAAGAGTCATTCATCCCTAATAAAGTTCTAATTTTGAAGCCCTCAGACTTACAGGCAAAAGAAGTGGTTCGTATTGCGCCATTTACTGAAACACAAGTTTCAATTTCGGGAATGGCAACTGTTTACGTATGCCAAAATTATAGTTGCAAAACCCCAACAACTGATATCAAAGAAATGATTAAATTTCTACAATGAAATCGTCTTTTTCAAAAAGACTTGGCGAATTACTTGCTCATTTACAAGACTTATTTGACTCATTACTTCATTTTGGTTTCAAAAGAGTGTCAGAATCAGAAAAAAATAATAAATCGAAAAATAAAAAATTTAATAAATTTCTCAAGTTCTTAGGAGAAATAGGTCAATCATATTTTAATAAATATGATGAATTAAAAACTAAAAATAATGGTTCACCAAATCATGATAAATGATTTTTTATGGTAAAAAATTTTCTCGGACTGGTACCGGTATTCTTGGAACCTACAATCAGATTAATTGGGAACTGAACTTCAGGTGAGAAAAGCAGGCCTTCTCTAAAATTTAGGGTAAAGGAAACTTGACTTGTCTGAGAGGTGCCCACCGTAAAAAATACGTGTTCCAAGAATGCCCATGTCCGTGGAACTGAATGGAAAAAATAGTCCTAACCATTTCTAGATAGTTTTAATATTTTTCTAATCATAGACCTTTGTCCACGAATTTTTAGTTTCACAATATTTGGTTCGTAATTCTGTTCTATTACTTCTACATGATCAAAAACCGAGGCTATTTCTTTTCCAGATGATGCAGAGAATGTAACTACAGCCGTTTGATAAGAGCTTTCAATTTTTTTCTTAATATTATCAAAAACACTGTCAATCATTAATTTATTTTTTGCTGAGATAAAAATAGCTTCTTTAAATCTCTCTTGTATAGCTATTAGCTCGCTTCTTTCAAGTAAATCAATTTTATTTATAACAATTAAACTTTCATTTTTGTGAGCACCAATAGAGTTTAATACCTCATTTACCGTTTGAAGTTGAACATTTAAAAATTTAGAACTAGCATCTAAAACAATTAATAATAAATCTGAATCAATAGCTTCTTTTAGGGTACTCTTAAAAGAAGCAACAAGACCATGTGGAAGTTTTCGTATAAATCCTACAGAATCACTTAATAGCACCTCCTTTTTTCCCCCTATTTGAAGTGACCTAATAGTAGTATCAAGAGTTGCAAAAAGCTGATTTTTTATATAAACATCTGCTCCTGTAAGTGCATTAAGTAAAGTAGATTTTCCAGCATTTGTATAGCCAACTAAAGATACCCTAAATTTATTTCTCCTAAATCTGCTTTGAGTCTCTCTTTCTTTTTCAATTCCATTAATCTCAATTTTTAATTTTGATATCCTATTTCTAATTAGCCTTCTATCTACTTCAATTTGAGTTTCACCAGCACCAGCCCGTACTCCTATTCCACCCATCTGTCTTTCTAGATGTGTCCACATTCGAGTTAAGCGAGGAAGAAGATACTCGAGTCTAGCAAGTTCAACTTGAGTTTTTGCTTCTCTAGTACGAGCATGTTTTGTAAAGATTTCTAATATTAATGCTGTTCTATCAATTACCTTAATGTCCTTACTTAACTTGTGATAGTTTCTAACCTGTGTAGGGGATAATTCATCATCAAAAATGATGATATTTACTTTTAAAGCTATAGCTTTTTCTATGATTTGTTCAGCCTTACCCTTTCCTATAAAATATTTTGGACTTATTCTAGAGATCCTTTGAGTAAACCGTCCTATTATTTTTACACCAGCCGTTTCAGCTAATAGTTCAAGCTCATCAAGGTTGTCATCAATATTTTCTTTAGAAATAGAATTTGTAAGGACTCCAACGATGAAAGCTTTATCATTGTTAATAAGATTATTTTCTCCTAACTCCATCATTGTTTTATTCTACCAATCCAAGTTTCTAATAATAATAAAATAAATGCACATAATATAAAAATGTGCCAAAGTTCAGTTCCCTTACGCACCTGATCAACTGCTAATACAGGATCTTCTATCGGTAAAATTATCCTTACAGCATTATTATTTACAAACTTCTCAAGTTGATGCTCTGCCAACCTATTAAAAGGATCTTCAGTTGAAGGAATATTTGCAATGAAAGATGTGTATTTTTCTTTCCCTAAAAATACTGAATAAATTCCTACTGATTCAATTTCCTCTATTTGAATATTTTCTAGACTATAATTAGGAATAATTTTGGTCTCAGTTCCATTAGGTGATTTAATAAGAATCTCTTTAGAAAGATGTTCCCTTGGTATAGGTAAAATTAGTGTATCTCCTACACTGACATCTAAATCAATGTTTACTTGAGAACTTAAATATATTAAGATTCGATGAAGCAATGGAATAAACATGGGCTTCAAAGGGAAATTAGTCCATTCTAAGTTGGGTGGTATAGAAAATATAAGAAGGCGGCCAGATCCTAGTTCTTTTTCAAATAATAATGGTTTATGATTAGACAAAAGGAGTAATTCTTTCCATTTTCCAAATGGATTAAAATTTGCATGTGAATAAACCTGAGGTAATTCATTATTTATATTTGTAGATGGAAATTCAAAAAAAAGAGGATGATTTATATCCAATTTATCTACAAAATAGAAACTCTCTTTTGAAAGTCTATTGACACCAGAATATAGCCCTATATTGTTTTCTTCAAGCCAATTGTATGAATCTTCTTCATTAGTATCTCCAAGAAATATAACTCCTGAACCACCATCAATAATAAACTCAACAAATGCATTAGATTCTGTAAAATTTAGTTCCGAAGGTTCTACAAGGAATACAACATCATTATTAAAGAAAGTGGTACCAATTGCACCATATTCATTTTCTTTAATTTCAACAAATTCCATCGATTCATTTAAAGATGAAATACCCATTTCTAATATCGAAAGGTCATTTGTCGTTTTTTGAAGAATCAAACATTTTATTTTTTCTATCATCTCGAATTGAAAAAATCTACGATTATCAAAATTGAATTCATCTTCGGGTATTTCTACTAAGCCATGATTAATACCTGATAGACCAGTAAATGCCTTAAAAGTGAAATTTTTTTCATCAAATGCTTGAAAATCTGAAACAACTTGACCAACTCTTGAATCGCCTAAAAATAGTTGTACAGCTATATCTTCATCTATACTATCACCATTCTTAGAGATAAATGTCTCAATTGAAATAAGCTGATTTGGCATTTTCAAAAGGGTACTAACTCCAGCATTCTCTATTTTTAAATTGTTTTCTATTGCTAATTGCGGGAATAGATACATCCTCCAATCATTTTTTGAAGAAAAACCCCATTGACTTAGATCTGTAACTGGGAAATCACTGAAAATATAAATTTCATGGTTCGCAACTGGACCTGAATCTCTTTCAGCTTGATCTGAGATTGCGATTGCTGAATCTACAGCCATCCATAATTTATCGGGTCCATAAGACAGAGGTATTGATTCCAATATTTTTCTAATTCTTTCTATTGAATTAGTTTTTTCTGACGATAGTTGTTTAAAAGGTGAAGTCTGATAAATATCAAAAATTATTTCTCCTTCTAAATTATCAAAAACTGTTAACGCAGATCCTTTTGATTTTTCTAGAAGTGTTGAACCATCAATATTTGCTCCCATACTAACGGAGTTGTCAATTACAATGGCAATTCTTGTTGTTTGCCCTAGATTACTAGCCAATGAAAAATAACCTTGTTTAACGGGCCTAGAAAAAGCGAATACAAGCATAATAATTATTAAAGTTCGAATTATTAAAAGCAAAATCTGACGAAATTTCAATTTCCTAATTGTATCATGTTCAAGTTGTTTAATGAATCTAACTGTACTAAAAGGAACTTGTTGTGTATGCCTAGTACTTATAAGATGAATCACTATTGGAATTATAGCAGCAAAAAGACCCCAAAGAATTGATGGTACTAGAAAACTCAAGGAATTAAATGAAAAAATGAAAGTGTTGTTGCAACAGACAGTGGAATCATCAAATTATCATCTACTGGAGAAGGAAACAATTCTATTATGGTTGCAACTATTGCCGCCATTATAGAACCCAATCTATATAAATCTGGTAATAGCGTAGCTAGACTAATAGCGACAACAAAAAATGTTGCAGTTCCTTCAATAGTCTTATCATAAATTATTTTTTTCCCCCATTTTTTACCAATAAGTGCTGCTGTAGCATCAGCCAAGGATAAAGTGAGTATTGCAAAAATTGCTATGCTTTTTTCAAAAATTAGTATAGTTAAAAAGCTTGATATAAAAATTGAAGTGGCCCCAGTAAGCTTATTACTTTCTGAAGCTCTTACAATTGGACCAAAAAAAATCTTAAACAAATTTTTGAACGTTAATAGATTCATCCTAAGTATTTCTGCAACCAGAAATATCACACTCAAAGCACCTAGCAACCATAACATTTCAACTCTTGAAAAAAAGGTGTAATAGAGTAAAGGGAAAATTGAAGACCCAAAATGAATTAATTTTCTTATCAATTCTCTTTTGTAATTCATGGTTTCTTATTTGATTCAGACAACTGGTTATAGATATCATTAAGATCTAAGATACTAACAGTTAAATCAATAGAAGCTGTTTTATCAATAATAGTACCAGATACAATAGATTGATCTAAAATTGTATAAGGTACGAGGTCCTCATTTTGACGGTAAGTTACATGACCTAAGGATAAACCAGACTCAATCAATAATAATTTTGCTTTTTCGAGACTTAAACCAAAAAGGTTTGGGACTTGAAAAAAATTGGGAGGTTTACCCTTACTAATTATTACAGTTAATCCGCTTCCTCGTCGGAGATAATCACCTGATCTAGGATACTGCCATCTTATAACATCAGCTGGTATCTCTGCATCAAATTCCGAAATAAGTGAATCAATTTTCAATCCTATTTCACTAAGCTCAAGTTTCCCACTTCTGATTGATTTCCCTAATAAATCAGGTACAAGCACCATTCTTTCTCTTTCAGCAATTGTTAAATGAACAGTACGACCAGGTTTAACACGCCTCATAGGATCTGGATATTGATCAATAACAGTACCAGCTGAATAATTACTTGTATATTTAACATCACCTCTTTTAGCAAAAAAGCCTTCTAGTTCAAGACTGGATTTTGCTTTATCAAAAGACATACCAATAACATCAGGAAGGTAACGATCACTACCTTCTCGGACATAAAAAGGAAGAATTATTTTATCTAAAAATAATATACCTATCGTACCAATAATCAATATTACAGCAAAGTATCGAATAAGGATATTCATGAATTCCTCTTTAAAATTACACCAAAAACGCCATCTATCCCATGTTCAGGAGGAAATGTTGATAAAGCACCTCTCTTATCTATAAAATTTTTAGATACCCTCTTATTAGCATTAAGAATTGAAAAATTTGAATTTTTTGCAAGAAATTCATCAATTATATTCCAATTCTCCTCTGGTTCAAGAGAACAAGTAGCATAAACAAGTTCTCCAGTATATTTAACAAAATTAATACAATGGGATAAAATATTTTTTTGAATTTTTACCATTTCCCGAATATCACTTTTTTTCCTACGCCATCTTAAATCAGCACGCTTACCCATAACTCCTGTACCAGTACATGGAGCATCTACTAATACAAAGGAAGCTTTAGGGAAATTATCGATAGTAGCATCCTTCTCTCCACAGAAAATTGAATTTAGTCCTAATCTATTTACAGTATTTTTCAAAAGTCTTACTCTATCTGGATTAATATCATAAGCATAAAAAATTCCTTTATTTTTCAATTTTTCAGCAATAGCACAAATTTTCCCTCCAGGAGCAGCACATACATCAAGAACTGTATCACCTTGTTTTGGTTTAATAAGAGAAGAAATTAAACCCGATGAAACGTCCTGAAATGAAAAATCACCCTTAAAAAACTGATGACTATTCATGAGTTTGGAAGTTTCCTTTATTAAGTAATACTCAGGGAGAATTTCATTTTTTTTCCAAAAAATATTTTCTTTACTCATTGAATTTTCCAATTCAATTTGATTCGTTCTATAAGAATTCATTCGAATTGTGATATTTGGCATTTGATTATTCCATAAACATAGTTTTTCTGTTTCTTCCCAGCCAAAATAATTAATCCAACGTTTCATTAGCCATTTAGGATGAGAGAGTAAAGCTGATGACTTAGTTAATGATAGAGATGATGATGGTTTTTCAACTATTGAAGAAATATTTGTCCGAACTTTTCGAAGAAGAGCATTTGTTAAACCAGCTGGCCCTTTCCCTCTCTTTCTCTTAATCAAATTAACGGCTTCATTTACTGCTGCAAAATCTGGTACATGATCTCTGAAAAGAATTTCATAAACTCCTAACCTCAATGCATTCTTTAATGTGGGATCAGCGCTTCTATAGTGACCCATAAATAGGGAAGTAATTACATAATCCAGAAATGATCGCTGCCGCATTATTTCCTGAACAAGGTGTGTAATTTCAGATCTATATTTTCTATTTAATATATTTGAATCAAAATATTTTTCATATATAGATGAGAGTCTAAATCTTTCTTTATCAAAATGATCGAGTATTGCAACAGCATGAGCTCTAATTGATAATTTTTCACTCAAAATAGTCACCATTATATACGTTTGTTCCATTAAGAAATTGACTACCTGTCATACGTTTTTTTCCTTCAGGATGTATTTCTTCAATAATCACACTACCTGAACCACATTGAACCATTAAAGATGACTTCCTTACCACCTTCAAATTTCCTGGAAATCCATATTCTTCAAATGAAAGTGAAACTTTATAAATCCCCAATCTTTGTTTACCAAGTTTAGTGTAAGCTCCCGGAAAGGGTGATAATGCGCGAATTTTGTTTTTTATTTCCACATTAGTCCTAGTCCAATCAATTTTTCTATCAGTTGAATTAATTTTTGGCGCTTTAGACTCTCCATGTTTTTCTTGAGATTTACTTGATTGAAATCCAGAAGATATCAAATTAATAGTCTTCAGGATCAAATCAGCACCAATAAAAGATGCTCTCATAGATAAATCACCTGAATCATCGTCAGGAAAAATAAGTAATGGAGTTGTTAATAAAATATCTCCAGCATCAACTTTGTTAGATATGTAAAATGTTGTAATACCAGTTGAATTTTCACCATTCATTATTGCATGTTGAATTGGTGCGGCTCCTCTATATTTTGGGAGAAAAGATGGATGTAAATTTATTGATCCAAATTTCGGGATTTGAAAAACATATTGAGGTAATATTTTGAAAGCAATAACTACAAATATATCAGCATTTATTTCAGAAAGTTCATTAAAAAACTGAGCATTATTCATTGAGTATGGCTGTATTAGTTTTAAACCTAATTTAGAAGCTTTGTTTGCAACCGGCAAACCTGATATTATTCTTCCTCTACCTTTTGGTCTATCAGGAGAACTAACTACAGCAACTACATCATGTCTTGAATTATTAAGCACGTCAAGAGAAGGAACCGCAAAATCGGGATTTCCCATAAAAACGATGCGTAGTGATTTCAAATTTTTATAAACTGATCAACTAAGAATCAATTTGATCCTAAGTTTTTTAACTGGGTCTTTATACGATTTCTTTCAACTAAATTAGCATAATCAATGATTAATTTCCCTGCTATGTGATCCATTTCATGTTGGATTACCCTTGCCATAAGGCCAGAGAATTCTTTTTGGTGACTATTACCCTTAATATCTTGATATGAAAAAATTATTCTCTCTGATCTAGTAATATTTACTTGAATTCCAGGGAGACTAAGACAACCTTCATCCATTGAAACACTCCCTGAGCTCTCTAAAATATTACCATTTACAAATGCAATTGGTGGATAACTCTCATCCGAATGTGAGATATCAATCACTATTAAATTTAGATTTAAACCAATTTGATTGGCCGCTAACCCAATTCCTTCTAATTCATACATAGTGTCAAACATATCAGTTATAATATTATTTATGGATTTCCAGTCTTTAACTGTATCTAGTACTTTTCTTAGAATTGGATCCCCATATTTTACAAGAGGTAAAACAGACATTAACCACTAACCTCTTTAGATATAAGTCCTGAAATAGCAGTCCTATTAATATCAAATTTCACATTTTTATCTACAGCAAGAATTATTACTGTGTTTTTTGCTTTAAATCCAGCTATAGTTCCGTGAATTCCTCCTGAAGTAATCACTTTATCTCCCTTTTTTAAATTTTCTAACAAGTTTTTATGCTCTTTCTGCTGCTTCATTTGGGGTCGAAGCATCAAGAAGTATATAACGACAAAAATTAATACAAATGGAAGGAAACTAAGAAAACTACCTCCCGAACTCGATTGTGCATATAAGAAATCCACTTTTTAACCCTCTCTATTTACCAATGGAACTAAACTTTCTGACATCTAATTTAAAATAGGTTGAGATTGATGAAAAAAGAAAATCCTGACCTAACCCTGAACATGATTAAGGCTCAGAATTCGACCAGGATAGACTTTTTACCAATTATTAGAAGAACGTTTCTTCGACCGTTCTTCTAATTTGGTCTCTATCTATTGTATATCAGAACAAAGAGAAGCAAGGCTACTACACCTGCTACTCCATGTGATGAAAAATCGCCCACTAAGGAAGCGATATTATCTACAACACCTGTTGTCCCTGGAAACAAGATATCAACTACGATGCCAACCATTATAATGGCTACACCGAAATCAACTATTTCTTTTCCCCAGCCACTAATAGTTTGTAATGCATTCCTAATCATAGGTAATTCTCCCTGATGCTAACGAGGTTACTGATTGCATGACATCATATCTATATGAATGACCATAGTACCTCCCCCTCCAGTTGGAGGGGAGAAACTATGATAAGGTCAAAATTAACCTATTTGTTGCCCCATATAGACATGAAGACCACGAAGGCAATTAAGCCAGTCAATCCATTATCGGTAAATGCCCCGACGAGGTCAGCCACATTATCCACAATACCCGTTGTACCAACACCAAAGAGTGCATCTACTACGAGAAAGACCATCGCTAAGGACAATCCAAGGCTAACAAAATCACCAAACCATCCGCCAACAGTGGAGAACGTATCTTTCAAACTAGCCATTGTGATCCCTCCTATTTGATTTTACGGTAATAACGTTGTGAAATTATTAGACTCTACGACTCATTTATAGAGGATATTACAAATTTCACTACTACCCTAATGAAAGTATTAAAATCTTTTTTGTGGCTCCGAGGTCAAAATAC